>Ga0207799_100042_pt1 | contig 210686 bp, 144 predicted proteins | sample TtanPargueraPR_4_FD_187742 | JGI IMG/M metagenome (GOLD analysis project Ga0207799, IMG submission 187742) | Aerobic enrichment media microbial communities from Bioluminiscent Bay, La Parguera, Puerto Rico - Tt and M2 (SPAdes) | ecosystem: Environmental > Aquatic > Marine > Unclassified ... | reverse complement strand
ATTATGAAACTCTATTGGTGGGAAATATTAGAATTTCAATTCCACTATGGTGCGATTAATAGTCCAAGATGAAGAAAAGCCCAAAATATATTTGTTATTTCAATTCCACTATGGTGCGATTAATAGATTGCCCTGAAAGTCTAATATGTATTTAAAAACCTTATTTCAATTCCACTATGGTGCGATTAATAGAAGTTTAAATGCAGGAAAACTTAAATCATTTAACGAATTTCAATTCCACTATGGTGCGATTAATAGGTATTCACCTGTTAAGTCTTGAAGGTTCATTTGCTTATTTCAATTCCACTATGGTGCGATTAATAGCCTGTCCAGTCATTAAGTTTTACAGATTCAGACATATTTCAATTCCACTATGGTGCGATTAATAGCGATGGCACAAACTGGACTATTCGCAATTCAGCTGCATTTCAATTCCACTATGGTGCGATTAATAGCATCTATTGTTTTTGGTAATATTTTCAGAATCTCTAAATTTCAATTCCACTATGGTGCGATTAATAGAACCAATAGCTTTTTGCCCGAAGTCTGAAAATCTTATTTCAATTCCACTATGGTGCGATTAATAGTTGGGAAGAAACAAAACAGATGGCAAAGTCATTAAAATTTCAATTCCACTATGGTGCGATTAATAGTGTAAATTCCAAACTTCGCCATTCTTTCAGAACCGTATTTCAATTCCACTATGGTGCGATTAATAGTCTATATAAACTACATTGCGAATTTGTCCAATAGCTATTTCAATTCCACTATGGTGCGATTAATAGTGGTGCCATTGCCTTGGACCACACCTTCTCGAGATAATTTCAATTCCACTATGGTGCGATTAATAGACAAGCTGCTGCAGATGCTGGTACTGCATTAATCCAAAATTTCAATTCCACTATGGTGCGATTAATAGTCAATTTTGGCAGATTGGGGCCTGACTTCACTATAATTTCAATTCCACTATGGTGCGATTAATAGATTTCGACAATGAAGAAAGCGAAGTGGAAAAATCATTATTTCAATTCCACTATGGTGCGATTAATAGACACAGGAAATGCGATGTTTGCCCGCTTCAGATATATTTCAATTCCACTATGGTGCGATTAATAGTTTAAGTACATTGAACCACCACAATCTGTCGAAATGAAATTTCAATTCCACTATGGTGCGATTAATAGAACCTCGCTGTAGAATTTCGAGTGGGATTTTTTGAAATTTCAATTCCACTATGGTGCGATTAATAGCACATGATGCAAGGAATATTAATATACTTTGCTTATTTCAATTCCACTATGGTGCGATTAATAGATTTCGACAATGAAGAAAGCGAAGTGGAAAAATCATTATTTCAATTCCACTATGGTGCGATTAATAGACACAGGAAATGCGATGTTTGCCCGCTTCAGATATATTTCAATTCCACTATGGTGCGATTAATAGTTTAAGTACATTGAACCACCACAATCTGTCGAAATGAAATTTCAATTCCACTATGGTGCGATTAATAGAACCTCGCTGTAGAATTTCGAGTGGGATTTTTTGAAATTTCAATTCCACTATGGTGCGATTAATAGCACATGATGCAAGGAATATTAATATACTTTGCTTATTTCAATTCCACTATGGTGCGATTAATAGGTCCGTGTGTCAACTTTCACGTCCAATATTGTCTTATTTCAATTCCACTATGGTGCGATTAATAGCAGAGGCTAAAAAAGTTGTGGGGCATAATGTTTACTTATTTCAATTCCACTATGGTGCGATTAATAGCCCTTTGTCGTGAACTCCCATACTCCGGCTATACCCCATTTCAATTCCACTATGGTGCGATTAATAGAATCTTAAATTCAATTTCTTGCTATCAAGAAATTCATTTCAATTCCACTATGGTGCGATTAATAGTGTAAATTATTTGTCATTTGGTTTTGTTGTAAAATTATTTCAATTCCACTATGGTGCGATTAATAGTATCCTTTGCTAAATTGCAAGGATAGAAAGCAATATATTTCAATTCCACTATGGTGCGATTAATAGTTTATAAAATGTTCATAAACACTCTTATCTAATTCATTTCAATTCCACTATGGTGCGATTAATAGAGAGGTTTTAGATTTATCGGTTTATCCATTAATAAAATTTCAATTCCACTATGGTGCGATTAATAGTAATACAATACAAAAGAATACAAATTTTGTTAACTCATTTCAATTCCACTATGGTGCGATTAATAGTAATAAATCTTTAGGAGGTAGAAGGTTTTCGCCTTAATTTCAATTCCACTATGGTGCGATTAATAGATTGATAAGTCTTGTCTTAAAGATCAAATATTTGACAATTTCAATTCCACTATGGTGCGATTAATAGATTTTTTAAAACAACAAAATATGTCTCCTTTTTTCTCATTTCAATTCCACTATGGTGCGATTAATAGTAGGGCATTTAGAGAGTTTAAGTTCTGATCATACTGAATTTCAATTCCACTATGGTGCGATTAATAGGGGGTTGAAGTATTTCCAAACATCCTAACTCCTGCATTTCAATTCCACTATGGTGCGATTAATAGCATTCTTTCGATTCAGAAAAGCTTAAATCACCATTATTTCAATTCCACTATGGTGCGATTAATAGATAAGCAGAATCGTAATCATTAACTCCATATTGATCATTTCAATTCCACTATGGTGCGATTAATAGTAAACTTTTTAATGTCGTCCTGTATAGCCATGCTTATATTTCAATTCCACTATGGTGCGATTAATAGTTTGATATATCATTATTCGTTACATCTTCGTCTTTAATTTCAATTCCACTATGGTGCGATTAATAGTAACTCAAAGTTCCACCTACAACACGGCAAATTTCTTATTTCAATTCCACTATGGTGCGATTAATAGCATCTCCATATCATGCCTCTCCATTTAAAGTATACACATTTCAATTCCACTATGGTGCGATTAATAGTATTCAATCTCATCTACATTAGTTACCTTATATACTATTTCAATTCCACTATGGTGCGATTAATAGTATCATCGTGAATATCCCACTTATTCCAGTCTCCTGAATTTCAATTCCACTATGGTGCGATTAATAGGCTCCCGGATGATTGCGCCGGAATTTCAAAAGGACTATTTCAATTCCACTATGGTGCGATTAATAGTTTTTTGCCAAAACTTCTAATTCGGCGTTTATCATTGATTTCAATTCCACTATGGTGCGATTAATAGTTTGTTTTATCAATTCCACATATTTCAATTTCATGATTTCAATTCCACTATGGTGCGATTAATAGGTCAACCGGGATTTGAAGCGGAAGGCGGTGAAGCATATTTCAATTCCACTATGGTGCGATTAATAGACGATTCCGAATAAGCATCAAGACCGCCCAACACTATTTCAATTCCACTATGGTGCGATTAATAGTAGTTGGAACAAACGTTGCAAAGTGGGCTTTTTAATTTCAATTCCACTATGGTGCGATTAATAGACAGTTCCAGGAACTGATTAAAAACATTCCTTCAATATTTCAATTCCACTATGGTGCGATTAATAGAAACGTTTTTTTGTTCCGCCGCTTCGTATAGGTTAATTTCAATTCCACTATGGTGCGATTAATAGAAACTTAAATTGTGTCATCTTGAATACGTTTTTTAAATTTCAATTCCACTATGGTGCGATTAATAGGGCAATGTCGACATGGATGCGTTGTCTGATTTCGTATTTCAATTCCACTATGGTGCGATTAATAGACGGGTCAAATCTCGAATTTGCAGGACAAAATAGAGGATTTCAATTCCACTATGGTGCGATTAATAGAAAAATTTCCACTGGCGGCAAATCTGATCGTGATAGAATTTCAATTCCACTATGGTGCGATTAATAGCGTTTACCTGTTCAACTTCCTTTTCCGTTTTGGGTCATTTCAATTCCACTATGGTGCGATTAATAGCAACTGTCATCGGCTAGTATTGTTCCAAAAATGCGAATTTCAATTCCACTATGGTGCGATTAATAGATCAAATTATCGTAATTTATTTGAACGGCTTTTTGCATTTCAATTCCACTATGGTGCGATTAATAGTCTTCTCGTGCTGCCTTTTGTTTTTTATATAAAATATTTCAATTCCACTATGGTGCGATTAATAGACTATACAGGGACTCCAAACCAATTAAATGGATGTTATTTCAATTCCACTATGGTGCGATTAATAGTACCGATACGGGCCAAAGGGATTACGCTTCGCATATTTCAATTCCACTATGGTGCGATTAATAGGAGTTGAAAAAAGATATTTTGGCATTTGCGCAATTCAATTTCAATTCCACTATGGTGCGATTAATAGATTTTAGAGCGATTGTACCAAAGAATAATCTTTGAAATTTCAATTCCACTATGGTGCGATTAATAGCCCATAACGCTTTGCAAAAATCCGGTACAATTTTGTATTTCAATTCCACTATGGTGCGATTAATAGTTCTTGTTGCTGGCAGTTTGTAAACCTTTGATACTGTCATTTCAATTCCACTATGGTGCGATTAATAGTATCTGTTTTAGCTTCTTGTTGATTTGTTGAATTCTATTTCAATTCCACTATGGTGCGATTAATAGTGCCGGAACTGAAATAAACAGAAAGAGTTTTGCCGTATTTCAATTCCACTATGGTGCGATTAATAGTTTGTGATTTACTTATGTTTCGAGGATGTATTTCATATTTCAATTCCACTATGGTGCGATTAATAGAATCAAGGAAATACAAAACAGAGCAGCTCATTCGCAAATTTCAATTCCACTATGGTGCGATTAATAGAACCAAGTGAATTGCCTGATATATTAAAAACAACGAAATTTCAATTCCACTATGGTGCGATTAATAGAACCTACTTGACAAATTTATTGATAATTTATCTATTATTTCAATTCCACTATGGTGCGATTAATAGAGAACACAAAGCACCGGGGGGACCTGTTAATCTGTTATTTCAATTCCACTATGGTGCGATTAATAGTGTCCAATGTTTCTCCGAACTTGTACAAATACTTGTATTTCAATTCCACTATGGTGCGATTAATAGAACCTACTTGACAAATTTATTGATAATTTATCTATTATTTCAATTCCACTATGGTGCGATTAATAGCCCGGCTTGTACATTCTTAAATTGGTCATTACGATATTTCAATTCCACTATGGTGCGATTAATAGAACCACATTAATAGCAGAAAGCAAAGGCGCAAACATATTTCAATTCCACTATGGTGCGATTAATAGTTATGCCGTAGACTTTAGTTACGATGATGTATCTGTATTTCAATTCCACTATGGTGCGATTAATAGAGCCAAAGGAGCCCCAACCGGCACATAACTTCCACTATTTCAATTCCACTATGGTGCGATTAATAGTGGCAGAAACTGTAATTAAGTCATAATCATCATTATTTCAATTCCACTATGGTGCGATTAATAGTATCGTAAACGGCCTTTGCCTTTTGTGTTTTTTTAATTTCAATTCCACTATGGTGCGATTAATAGCTCGGCATATTACTTTACCTAATTGCTCTACCACATTTCAATTCCACTATGGTGCGATTAATAGTTCCTCTTAGCTCTGCTTCCGTCGGGTCCTCGCTTATTTCAATTCCACTATGGTGCGATTAATAGTTTTACAGCCTTCGAGCTGGTCGGATGAAGTTTGGACATTTCAATTCCACTATGGTGCGATTAATAGGTTGGCGTAAATGTTTTAAGCTTTTGAACTTGCCGTATTTCAATTCCACTATGGTGCGATTAATAGATCAATAGCTTTTAATATTTCGTTAAATACTTCAAGTATTTCAATTCCACTATGGTGCGATTAATAGAATAACGTTGGGGGCTTGTCCTGTACCTTTACAGTTATTTCAATTCCACTATGGTGCGATTAATAGTTTCTTCCTTCTTCAAGGTAAATGAAACTTTTCGAATTTCAATTCCACTATGGTGCGATTAATAGGACACTTCGGAACATTCAATTAACATCGTTATTGAATTTCAATTCCACTATGGTGCGATTAATAGAAATAGGGTGCAAATCGGGGTGCAAATAATTATATTATTTCAATTCCACTATGGTGCGATTAATAGATTGCCGACGGTACTATCGGGACTTATGTAGCACTATTTCAATTCCACTATGGTGCGATTAATAGATTGCGGCACAACGACATTACCTCAGTATAATATTTATTTCAATTCCACTATGGTGCGATTAATAGTCATTACGAATACGCCTAAACCTCTTATCCGGGTCTTATTTCAATTCCACTATGGTGCGATTAATAGTTTAATTAAATTGCTGTTTCTAACATGTCAAATAAATTTCAATTCCACTATGGTGCGATTAATAGAAGTATCTTCAATAATAATGTCGTCAACTTTCTTTATTTCAATTCCACTATGGTGCGATTAATAGTTTCAAGCCAAAAATGTACGAATCAATCAAAACATTATTTCAATTCCACTATGGTGCGATTAATAGTTTCGAGAAATTGCTACACCTTTACAAATTCCTACATTTCAATTCCACTATGGTGCGATTAATAGGCCTCATAGTTATTATGAGTTAAAACCAAATCAATAATATTTCAATTCCACTATGGTGCGATTAATAGCAGCTACGGGGTGCAAATTATAAATCCAATTTTCAAATTTCAATTCCACTATGGTGCGATTAATAGTCGCTGCTTCGTTATTCAGCGTAACCTTTACATTATTTCAATTCCACTATGGTGCGATTAATAGTGCAGAGCATTTCGGGATGCGCCACCAACATCGCGATTTCAATTCCACTATGGTGCGATTAATAGCAGATACCGACATTGTTAATTACATTGAAAACAATCATTTCAATTCCACTATGGTGCGATTAATAGTTTGTTTCTAAATCAACAAATGCCTCATAGTTATTAATTTCAATTCCACTATGGTGCGATTAATAGAGGAATCCGACGAAGAATATGCAAACGAAAATACTAAATTTCAATTCCACTATGGTGCGATTAATAGTCTGAAACGATATAAAATATCTACAACCGAAACCGTATTTCAATTCCACTATGGTGCGATTAATAGAACCGATGCGATAATTGATACGGTTGTAGAGCTACATTTCAATTCCACTATGGTGCGATTAATAGTTCCAACTTCAACCTGTGTAACACCAATATCCTTATTTCAATTCCACTATGGTGCGATTAATAGCGGGAATACCTTTTATCAGCGGCATTGATGGAAGTGAATTTCAATTCCACTATGGTGCGATTAATAGACATTGATACCATTTTGGACATTGCTGAATCTTTCGTATTTCAATTCCACTATGGTGCGATTAATAGATACACACTTAGACAAAAACAACGGTGATTTAGTCAAATTTCAATTCCACTATGGTGCGATTAATAGAAACTAAAGACATTCCTTGCAACGATTTAGTAATGTATTTCAATTCCACTATGGTGCGATTAATAGCAAAAGATCACCAATAAACGCGATTCATTTACGATATTTCAATTCCACTATGGTGCGATTAATAGACTTTATATCATCAATTACACGGGTGTCAATCTCCTATTTCAATTCCACTATGGTGCGATTAATAGACGTATCAGGATTTACAGATTATGTAGGTAGGGAAAAATTTCAATTCCACTATGGTGCGATTAATAGAATTAGAAGAATATATTAAAGCTAATCAATCAAAACTATTTCAATTCCACTATGGTGCGATTAATAGAAAAGCCGTCAAAAGATGACTTGATGAAGCTTTCAAATTTCAATTCCACTATGGTGCGATTAATAGTATCATTAACCCCGGAACAAATAAAAGGGCTTCCGGTATTTCAATTCCACTATGGTGCGATTAATAGTATGGATTACAACCCACGCCGTAAATTTTGGGTTCATAAATTTCAATTCCACTATGGTGCGATTAATAGTCAAAGCTTGAAGCAAACATTGCTGAATTGAGATATTTCAATTCCACTATGGTGCGATTAATAGTTTAGTGAATATCCTTCAAATTGGGAAACCCTTTTAATATTTCAATTCCACTATGGTGCGATTAATAGCTTCAAAGTAAGTCATGTGATGATTAATCCCATCCCTATTTCAATTCCACTATGGTGCGATTAATAGAAATGAATTAAAGAACGGACGCTTTGTAATGGTTTAATTTCAATTCCACTATGGTGCGATTAATAGCCGTTCGACAATTCAAAAAAATAATTGATAGTGAACGGCTTACAAATATAAAAAGATTGATTTTGGTGTCCAAAAGTTGTCGATGTGTATTTCCTGAAAAAACACGGGGGTTCGACAACCTCTTGTAAGTGCTTGTTTTTCAGCATGTCAAAGAACTTTTCATTCAAACTTAGACCATTTGTATTGTCTGTCAAGGCTCGAATTGGTTTAATCGACAACTTTCAGTCTATAAAAAATTGTCGATAGAGCTGCGTTCCTTTCCCACAATTTCTTTGTCGAGCCATTTTTCAGAACGGCTTTTAAAGATAATAAAACTATCTTTATCTTCGTCCATTATTCCTTTGGCTTGTATCTTTAGTTCTTCAAGTCTTGCGTCTGAAATTTCGCCTTCGAAAACAGAATTCTGAATCCAATTTAAATATCGCCGACAGAGCTTAAGCATTTTGGCTACCCGCTTTTCGCCACAATCGTATATTGCTATGATGTACATTTTTATTAATTTGAAAATGTAAAAATATGGAAATTTGAAAATAAGAAAATGTAGAAATGAATTTTCAAATTATCTAATTTTCCCCATTTTCAAATTCTCATTACCAATACATTTTAAATGGTTTATATTCTTCGATTCCCAGAATATGCTTTACCAGTTTGTAGCACTCTAACTTCATCAAATGTTTATAACTAACATTTCGCCCCAGGCTGCGATGCTTAAATGTTTCATTTATCCTGCCCTCCCAGGCCTGAACAAATGTTTTTCGTCCTTTGGGTTTCAGCAAAACAGCATTAAGGTTGGGTTCAAAATCATTAGGTTGTATTTCGCGTTTATTGATAACCTTAAAAATGAGACGGTCGACCAAAATGGGTTTAAACACTTCGGCAATATCGAGCGACAACGAAAATCGTCGTTCGCCGGGTTGGTGCAGAAACGAAATCAACGGATTGAGTTGTGTTTGATGAATGGCCCGCAAACACTGGCTGTAACACATCATATTGCCAAACGAAATAAGTGCGTTTACCTCGTTTTGTGGCGGACGATACGATCTCCCTCCCATCGAGAAATTATTCAGGATAAGCTCAAATGCCTCGTAATAATTTTTACGGATGTTCCCCTCAATGCCCATCAGCTCATCAATTTCGGCGGTCTCCGGAATTTTGGCAGAAAGCGCCTCTATTATTTCAATAATATCTACAAGGTCTTTCCCTCGTTTATCGTAATAACGAAGGTTTTTCACCATATTATAACTTGCTCCTTCGAGGATGCGTTGGGCAATGAGTTGCCGTTTCTTTTTATTTTTATGAAAATCGGTTTGTGCCAGAAGCACTTTCCCCGACAGCAAGGATTCGCGCGGCATAAACGAACCGGTATAGTTTTCGTAGTAATCGAAAAAATGAATGGGAATTTGTTGTTGCCCGAGAAAGTTATAGAGTGCCGAGTTGGCATCGAGGCTCCCGAAACAATAAAACTCGTCAACATTCTCAACCGGAAGGAAACGTGGTTTTTGTTCGTTTCCATACTCGTCGCAAGGTGTAAATTTCAGGGTATTATCGCGCCGTTGCAAGCGACCGGGATTGAATAGGTAGTATGTTTTTTTCATTATTGTCTAAACTTTGATTAATCTGATGATATGATTTACTTTGATTTGAGTATAAAACTAAAATTGATTGATGTAATTCATAGTATTCATTCAATCAATAAAATCATAGTTTAATATATTGCTGCTCCAATAATTTTATGCGTTAATTCCTGATGTTTATATTTTTCATCCATATTCCTTTTTTTTAAAATCAGAGTATTCTTTAAATCTTTAAAAATTATAGTTCAAGACAGTAGCAAAAATCATAATAGCTGCAATTTTTACATTTGGGCTTTTTTATTGAATGAGGACAGGTTTCGGAGTGGATTAGTTGCTCTATTTTCTCAATTAATTCTTTCAGATACTCTCGGTCGGGTTCGCTCAAATAAACTTCTTCGGTTTTTCGTTCTTTGGGATATTCCAATATGCCTGTAACTCCTTCTATTCCGGCTTGTTCTAATATATAAATATAGTATTTTACCTGCCAAACGTGTGAACGATAGAGTTTGCTCGATTTCTTGATTTCGTGAATTACTTTATTCTTTTGGTCGAAATAATCGATTTTTACCGGACCAATTGATACTTCTTTGTATCTCTCGGAACGTTCGGAATAGGATGTTTCGTGAATCAATTTCCCTTCGTAAACAGTATCGCTAGTGTGTTCCATATTTATGCCATTGGCAAATAGCCATAGTTGCCGGTGACAATTAAAATAGTAATGAATATGTGTACCAGTTACTTGCATAAGCTATAAAATTATTGCTGCATCATCTTTTTCAACTAGTCCCAATTCTGGGTCATAAACGTTATCGTCTTGCCAATAACTTAGGTAATATATTCCCATTCGTTCTTCTCCGCGGGCTTCAGAAATTAGTTTTTCCATACTTTGCGAACGTGTCATTAGTGAAAAAATAAATTGACTCATTATTCCTTGTAACTTTTTCTGTTCTGTTTGAATTGCAACAAAATCATCATTATTTTTTTGATGAATTAATGTTTCATATAATTCAAAAACTTTCTCGCCCGAAACTTCAGTATCGTTTTTTGCGACAACGTTGTATTTTTCAAGAAATTCCATTTCCGGTTTCGAAAAATTATGTTCGCTATTGTTTGTGTTAGGAACAAAAACGGGTAATTTCATTGGCACAAATACAGATGAACTTTGCTGATTTATAATCTGAAAATCGTTGTTTACTTCCTTAAAATCGAGCATTCGAAGGTAATTTTGAAAATCAGAAAAGCCTTTCTGAAATTTGCGGTCGTTTTGAAGGTCTATTCCCTCCATCACTTTATTGTAGTACTTTGTGTCAAAATCTTTTGACTTTAAAATCGTTTCTTCTTGTCCCAATAAGTCGTTTTGTTGTAGCTGAAAACGTTTGTCGCTTTTGTACAGCACTTCGGCATTATCGCAATTAAACAAAAATAGTTTGCAAGTGCCTTTTTTTACATTTCTGTTGATTCGTCCGGCTAATTGTTCATCGCTATCAATTAACGATTTGTCTTTGAAGCCTAAATCCATATCAATGTTTACTCCGGCTTCCACAACCTGAGTCGTAATTAACAGTACTTTTTTCGTTCTGTTATTTTTATCTTTCAGGTAGTTGATTATTTCTTTCCGACGTGGTTCTAAAATAGTTCCTGAGAGCACGAAAATTTCATCGAAAAAGTCATCAGCAATTTTTTTTATTATTGAATAGAAAATAGTTGCAGTTTGTTTATAAATAAATTCAATAATAGAAAATACACTATCGGGATATTTTTTATTTGAAACAGCGTATTTTTCGGACTCATGAATAACAACTTCGGCAAGTTTTTGCAAATATTCATTTTTTTCGTCTTTTTCAGGCGGAGTCCATTTCAATAGTGAAAAATCGAATTCGACACGTTCGCAAAAATTAGGATTTTGAAAAAACTTTTCTCGATGATTGGTCAGATAGCAAATGTTTGTTGCGACATTTGACAACTTATCAAGTTTCGGCAATGTTGCCGACATCAGGATAAAACGAATATTAAAATATTGAGCATAACTCTGAATTAAATAAATAAGTTTATCCCATATTTTAGGAGGATAGGATTGTAATTCGTCAATAATAACTATTGAGTTTGCTAATCGATGTAACAGATAATTATCTCCTTTTCCATTTGTTTTCAGGATATTAAAGAACTTAACGTGTGACATTAGGGCAACCGGATAGTTTAAAAACAAATAATCAATATAGTTTTTCTTTTCCGGTCCGTATTGGTCATCTTTTTCTTTAAATCCTTCTTTTGAATGTAGTTGAATTATTTCATTCTCAGTTAATCCAAACGTTTTTTTTACCGATATATATGTTTGGGTAATTAGCGTAGTGAAAGGAAACACATAATATAAATTGCCAATTTTGGGATTTGTTGCCATTAATTCGGCTGCTGCTAACATCGAAAGATTAGTTTTGCCACCTCCGGTTGGTGCTTCGATATAAAAGACTTTTTTATCCTTGTTTTTTCGAATATTCAGAATGACCTCTACCGATAATTCCTGACGAAGTTGATTTAGGTTTTCCTCATCCACTTCTGTTGGATATTTGAATTCAAATCCTTCAATATTCTTAAAAACTTTTTGATTGTAATCTTCTGTTGTCCTTATATTTTTAATAATACGATTTCGTAGTTCATTGCCAATTCGCCCAAAGTCGGTTAATTTTGCGTCCCAATTATTCATATAATGTGTTGTTGCCAAATAGTCGGAAGCTGTAAGCAAAGAATAATGAAGTTTTAGAAGTGCAAAGAGGGGAAAGGGATTGGAATTATTTTCTTCTAATTTTTCTTTTATAATAATGCCAATGTCTTTTAATTCTGCAAATTGTTGTTTCGAACCGGCATCAATATTTGTATATTCCAAAAGTTTTTCGATGTCGTTAAAATACTGAATTACATCATCGTTCGAATAATCAAATTTATATTGTATGTATGAAATTGCATTATCTAATTTTGAAGAATGATGCTTAGCTATTTGGTAGCCCAAAAGAAATAATAATACAATATAGATTTCAAATTCATTATCATCAGAAATTGCAAAAGCCTCTTTCAGTTTATCGTGAATAAAAAGGATATATCCGGGCAGAGAGTGGTCGGATGTAAAAATTAGATTCCTTTGTTTGATGTTGGGATTCTTCATTTTTACAACTTGAAATTGAGGATTTATTTTCCCAAAATCATGGTAATAAATAGATTCCAAAAACAATGTATATGTTTGGGACTTATTTTTATCAGTCCATTTTATATTGAAGGAATCTGCCAAAAGTTTTTTTATAATGGATTCTAATTGATGTTCTTCAATTAGTTTTTGTACATATTCAAACACAAGAAGACTGTGCTCTTCAAGTGTTTCATTTTTTTGCTCTGAGTTTTTAGGAATATGAGCCCAATATTTATTGGCTTGTTTTATTTTTTTGTCTATTGATTTCATTGAAAAAAAATCCTGTCAGGTTTTAAAAACCTGACAGGATTAAGATTAGATTGAAGTTAATTAAGCTGTACAATTAAATCATCAACTTTATAGAGATTTTCTAAAAGTGATTCTTCACATAAAGACCAATCGGTGTATGCAAAATCAGCATAATCATATTGATATAGTTCTTTGTTATAACCGACAGGAAGCTTTTCGAAATACATAAAACTACCATTTAAATGTGAAAGATTATTTCGTATGCTAGTTTTGTGTTCGATAACGTTCGCAATAAGGGAATCATCTTTAACAAAAACCGTTTCCACCTTGTAGTCTTCTTTTCCGTCAAATGGTTGGAAATCATATTCCATAACATCCTCTTTATTCCACCACGCCGAATAATCATTTTTACCCAAATAAGGAATGTAAACAGCTTCCTGATTTTTAATGTTGTTATAGAGCATTTGTTCATCTTTCTTCTCAAAATCGAGCAAAAGAAAGATACGGTATGCCGGATTAATAAGGGTTTGCTCCGAAACAATGAGGTTTCCATCGGCATTCGCAAAACCAATGGTATTGGTATAGGTTGTAACGTTTTTTGCAAAGTTGCCTCGTTCACATCCTGCTCCAATTGGTTTTATGCCTACCGGAATATGTTTCAATTTAGTGTAATATTCCGGAAATTCGTTGTTTTTCGAAAAACCACGCATTCCTGTAATTGCTCCAAGTATTCCCAAAATACAGGGTTTGTGGAGTATATTATAGGTAAGATATATTTTTTCGTTTATATCTGGTTTTTTCAGAAACCCCATATCGGCATACAAATCGAATGAGATTACTTTCTTCATAATTTTTCATTGTTATTTCCAAACAAAGGATAAGAGTTGCATCCTGAAGGTAGATTTATCGCTACTGCTGATTGTTTATTAATAAACAATTCAATTTTTTCAATTTCAGTTTCGTAATTGGCAAGCATTTCTTTTATTTTTCCGAAATCAAAAACTGTTTTTCCGTCTTGTTTTTCGGGCGATGTTTTTACTAAGTCGGTAAATGCAGGAAGTATAAGTTTTGAATTTTCTTTTAACTGCAACCAAAATAGAATCTCATTATCGGTACCTGCTTTTGATGCTGAATCGTAAAAAGTAGCTCCCTGACGCATCGCTGTCTTTAGTTTTGCAATATCATCGGTAGAGATTTCCTGTGCACCTTCGCCTGCTAGTTCTTTTATTGCCGAAAGATTGGCAGGATTTATGGAAAAATGATGCAGATAGTGTCCTTCTTGTAATTTCGATTGACGCCCAATTGTTGTCATCCCTCTTTCTGCATCCGGGTCGTTGGATTTATTGCTAAATGGCGAAGTAATTTGTTCTGAAAAAATATTGTTCTCGTGCCATATATTTACTCCGTGATTAATCTGTAATGGTCCGTGAATTGAAATGTTTATGTTTTTTCCGGCAAAAGTTGCTCCAAACAAACGAATATCAAGACAGCTTAATAATTTGCCTGCAACAGTTTGTTTAATTGTTTTTTTGTCTTTTGGGTAGTCGCCAAAATGTTTCACATAAGTTTCATCTAATGAAATCGGGTTCATATTTTCATTTAGAGATTTGAAATAAAAAATAGTTTCATTAGGATAAACTGCTTTAAAGAAATTCTTTACTGTATATTTATATGCTTTGTCTGTGGCATAAACTGTTCCATCGGGCAACGTACGAGGTTGTCCCGAAAAATCGGCATTATAATTTGAATTTACTGCCTTTACGATGGCGCATCCGAATACTCTGTTATTAAAATTCATAGTTGTAATTTTTATTGTTTATATTTTTATTCTTCTTTTGTTTTCTTCGATTTATAAAGAATTGATGGGGCAAAATAGCCCGACAATAAATAGCGTTGATAGTTTTTCAAATTCTCGTTTGTGTCAAAAGCCAGTACTTGTGCCGATAATCGTTCAAAACGGTCTTTGTGAAAGAAAATTTCGTGTTTATAAGCATTTACTGCATTAGTGATTGCATTTTGCAACTGAGTAACATTACTTTTTTGTAAAAACGGTTCAAGTAATGCGTGTGTTGGATTACTTGCCTTGCTTTGGCTTAGTAAATAATAAATTACCTGACCTGCAGCAAACAGGAATTCTGCTACGTTTTTTTCGTCCAAAAGAATGTTGTCGTCATTGGCAACCTGTTCTGTTTTTTCTAAAAGTGTTTTAAATGTATTTGCCATATTTTCTCTGTTTTTTGAGTTATTACTAAAATTATTATAAAGGCTAAACCAGATGTTGAGCTTTTCTTTTATCAGTGTTTCTTTGGTATGGAAGTTTTCTTTGTATTCATCATTTTCAAGGTCAACAATAATAGAAGTCAACAAAATTTCATCAAACATTATTGCGGTTATTGCCTGCTTCCTGCTCTTGTAGATATAATCGTAAAATGCTTTTCGGAATCGAAGAATAAGATTAGCTATTTTATCGCCGCCACTAATGTAGTTTGGGTCTATGTCATTAAAGTAGTTGTACGAAAATTCTCCTTTTTTTTCTTTGACTAAACTGTTGTTGAATATTTTGGTAACAATAATGTTCTCAAAACCGAAGATTGTATGAAGAGTCGTAGGCGTAATAAGTTCTCCTTTTTGTTTTAATTGAAATAGATTTTCAATTTGAAATCCTTCTAGTTTATATTGAAAATTTGAAACGAAATCGAAATCATTAACGACTCCACGACTAATATTAAGCAAATAGTAGTTTCCTAAAATACGTTGTTCGTCTTTTTTATAGATTTCTTTCAATATTTGAGGATAAGAGAATTTACGTTCTCCTTCATTATTAAAGACACTAACAATTTTTCTGTTGTTTTTGAACTCGTTTTTATCGATAAAGATGGGTAGGGGATTGGGCAGTACTCGATTCGATTGTAAAATCTCGAATTGATTTAATGCCGATGCATCAGAAGCTGTTATTCTACTGCTAATGCCTTTGAACATTAATGCAGTTTTGTGTTCCAAGAACATTTTTTTACTATTTGCCCCATTTAAATAGTTGCTCAGTCCATACAATTCATTAGTGTTTTCGTTCTTGTGGTTGTATTTTTCTGTATTAAAAAGCTTGGCTTCTAAATATTTGTTGTGAGCTATTTTGTAGGTGTTCAAATCAATATTTTTGAAGTAGATATTGATATAGTGATCATCTTTGAATGTATCTAAAAGCAGTTTTTCAATAATTGTATCTTTTTCTTTTACCGTTGTTGTTAATGCATTAATCGCATACAAAACTTTCGGGATAACATTTTTAAATGCAACGACTTGTTCGCTTAGCGATGTCTCATTTTTATCGATGCAGATAGACAGTGCATTGTCGAAGTAGAATTTTAATAATCCTATAATTTTTTCTTCTTTTATTCCCTCTATTTTGTCATTGGAATACGATTTTAGTTTAAAGTTTACAACAAACGGAGAGCAAGAAAATATTTGTTTTTTCTTATCCAATGTTTTGTTCATTGTTGTGCCAACTCGTTTTCCTAATTCTTCATATTTAACGGCTTCTTTCAGTTTGTTTGTGATTTCACTTTTTCCGTCATATACCACATAATCTTCATTTTCAATAGGTAGATTGTTTTTCCAGTTTCCTTCTTCATCTAACTCCACCCAAAGGTGCAGACCGGGCGAAGGTTTCTTGTTTAGGTCAAAGACTTCGGGGTAGTCTTTTTCAAGTTCGGTTGTGAAATTTATTATTTCTTGTATCATAGTTAATAGTATTTAATGCTCATAATTACTTTTGCTTATCTTTAACGCTGACAGGTTTACTCTGTCAGGTTGTTGTTTATAATTCCAACCATTTATCTAAATCGTTAAAATCTATTTTTTCATTGTGTTTTGTTTTAAAGTTCGCTTCATTGTCAAACCATCCGACCACTTCGTCGCGCTGTAATTTTGTTGGTTTTATCGATACGCAGGTTAAATAACTGCTCCACGGATATTCTAACGGGTGTTCGCAAAAACCGTGGTGTATCGGATTGTTATGGATGTATAAGATTACTCGTCTTAGGTAGCTTCTGTTATCGATTAATTTTCGTTTAAATGGGCGTTCGAATAATGCGCCGCGAGTTTCGTAACGCTTGTTGATGTATTTACTGTATGCGTTGAAAAGATGCGAAAAATGCTTTGAGGGGATTGGTCGTTTTAATCTACTAACCTCGACTCTTTCAGGTTCTCCGAACTCTGAAAGGTCTTTCGTTGTTTGAAACCTGACAGAGTCGTTAGACCTGTCAGCGTTGGTGTTTAAAGGTTTATAAAAACCAATTTCATCAACATCTTTTATCCTCACCAACAAATGAAAGTGGTTCGGCATCAACACCCAGGCATACGTATTGGCAATAGTTGAAATATATTTATCGTACAACGACAGAAAATATTCGTAATTATCAGACACACGAAATAAGTCACGTCCCCCAACAGCGTGGTTGTAGATATGATAATAATTGCCGTATTCTAATTTTTCGATTGCCATATCGTTTTTATTTATTTTCAAAACCCGACAGAGTAAACCTGTCGGAGTTATTTCCATTAATTATACATCTTCTTTTAACGCTCTGTCAGGTTGGTTACCCATCCAAAACCACTACTACTTTTCTCGCAAAATCCCGCATTCCAAACCATCCGCTGTACTTCAACTGGCGCAGTTAATGTTACTTCACATAAATTGCCAATAATTCGGGATTGTTCGCGTGCCCCGGGCTTTATTACAAAACCGGCACGTTTAAAGTCGTCGCTTATTTTTAGTTTTATTTCAGACGCAAAATCGGTATCTGTACTGCGAGTGCTTTTGTATTTTTCGGCAATGTGTTTTATTGCCAGTGGTATAAATTGCTCATCGTTGGGTGAAAGGTATTGCGGATACCGGTCGTTCTCGCCTTTATTGCTTACCACCCACGGCGTAGTTAAACGGTAGTGCATTGTTTCCGAAAATTCAGGCTCGGGCAATGCTTCAACGCCGGAAACTTTAAAGTCGATGCCGTTAAATTTATCGCCAAGATAAAACTCCTGACTCATAAACAATCCTTTAATAAAATTGGAGGCAATGTCGTTAACATCGAAACTAATTTGCAGGCTTATTTCTTGTGCTGAAATCTCAAACAGCTTTTTTTCTTTCCAGAGCCGGGGTTTTCCGAAGTCAAGGCGCGAAAAGCAGAACATTTTATACAACTTTGTTTCGCTTTTCCCGTAGCCTTTTTCGTGCAAAAATGTGGCAAAATCGGCATCGGCCTGTTTTAGCACTTTATATATCCATGCGCTGATATAATATTGATAATCCATGGGAAGCATACGCTGCCTCGTGGTGCGATTAAGTGTAAGTTTAAATCTCATAATAATGCGATTGTATTATTTTTAGCAAATGTTTATTGTTTTTTGATGATTGTACACCAAACGAAAATACGTTGTAATCGAGAATAAAAAACGAACAGTCAGTATGATTGAGATAATTAAGAGTCATAAGTTAAGCTATACAAAAAAAAGGACTACCAAATGTAACAAAAAAACATTGTTATTACAACAAGAAGACAGCTCTTTTATTAGCCAATTGTACCAATTTCTGATTCTCTTCCTAGGCCTCATCAGAAATACATCGGTATAAAATATCTTTTTACGTAGCCATAGCCCTATCGACAAATACAGGACACACACAAAGGGCTCAATAAGGAAGTCAGGATTATAAATATATATTGCGACTTCGGCGTTTAAGCCTCGGTCAATGAGCTGGAAAACAATGTAGTTCTGCTATTCCAAACGAACGCTACCGCCCTGTATGGATTAACTTGCACTTTCTGTGCGTTGCCTAAAAAAAAGTTTGTTGAAACTAAAGAATTAATTCAGGGAATGCATCAAAGTCACCCCCAAAAATTCGAAACAAATAACCCGGAACAGATTAAACTACCAATCCAATAGTTACAGATTTCAAGAATTTTCTGAAATTCTTCTTTGTTATTTTTTTCACTAAGCGGAGATGTCCTAGTACCTAATCTAAAATGTCATTCATTTGCTTTTATTTCGTCGTAATGTTTTTCAATCTCCAATATTTTAAACACAAAACCCATATTTCATTCCAATCCATTGATTGCTTTTCTATTGTGTTTTTATTCCTGACAGAAAACTGAATTCGACCAGAAGCTAAGATTAAAAATACATTTTTTTCAATCTATTTTCAATCTTAATATTTGGTTCCAGAGCATAAACACGCAAACAAGGCAATTCTAACAACCTGCCGACCCGTTTTGTTCTTCAAGCTCCTGTTTTAAATATTTTGCGGTATATGATGTTTTATTTTTAACGATTTCTTCGGGCGTTCCGGAACAGAGTATCCTACCTCCGTGTTTTCCACCTTCGGGGCCTACATCAATAATATGATCTGCCATTTTAACAACATCCATATTATGCTCTATCACAATAACCGTATTGCCCTTATCCACCAGCTTATTCAATACTTCGAGCAACACCCTGATATCTTCAAAATGCAGACCTGTTGTTGGTTCGTCGAGGATATAGATTGTTTTTCCGGTATCGCGTTTTGCCAGCTCCGAGGCCAGTTTTATACGTTGCGATTCGCCCCCCGACAAGGTTGTTGACGACTGCCCCAGTGTAATATACCCCAATCCTACATCCTGCAAGGTTTTTAGTTTGGTAGAGATAGACGGAATGTTTTCAAAAAACTCAACACCCTGGTTGATGGTCATATCCAGTACATCGCTGATTGATTTTCCTTTGTAACGCACTTCCAGCGTTTCGCGATTATAGCGTTTACCATTGCATTTGTCGCAAAGTACATAAACATCGGGGAGGAAATTCATTTCAATAAGCTTAAGGCCTCCTCCCTGGCATTCTTCGCAACGACCTCCTTTTACATTAAAAGAAAAACGCCCGGGCTTATAACCACGCACTTTGGATTCGGGCAGTTGAGCAAACAGGTTCCGGATATCTGAAAAAACATTGGTATAGGTTACCGGGTTAGAACGAGGCGTGCGGCCAATGGGCGACTGGTCGACCCGTATAACTTTGTCGACATACTGCAATCCGGTTACTTTTTTGTAGGGCAAGGGGTCTTTCACCGATTTATAAAAATGCTGACTCAATATGGGCTGCAGGGTTTCGTTAATCAATGTTGATTTTCCGCTACCGGAAACCCCTGTAACACAAATAAACTTTCCCAAAGGAATTTCAAGCGTAACATCCTGCAGGTTATTTCCGGCACATCCGGTTACCTTTAAAACATCAGCCTTTCCGTTTCTTCGTTTTTCGGGGATTTTTATTGTTTTTCGTCCGTTCAAATAATCAGCCGTTAGCGATTCGGTTTTAAGCACCTCTTTCGGCTTTCCGGCAAAAACCACTTCTCCTCCATAACGCCCGGCGCGGGGTCCCATATCAATCAGGTAGTCGGCATGAAGCATGGTATCTTTATCGTGTTCCACCACCACTACCGAATTTCCCGAATCGCGCAGTTTTTCCAGCGCCTCTATTAATTTCAGATTGTCCCGGCAATGCAGCCCGATGCTGGGTTCGTCAAGAATGTAGAGCACATTTACCAGCTGCGAACCAATTTGCGTTGCCAGCCTTATGCGCTGCGACTCGCCTCCCGAAAGACTTTGTGCCGCCCTGTCGAGCGAAAGGTAATTTAAGCCAACCCCCAACATAAAGCCCAGTCGATCGCGAATTTCCTTAATAACTTCGAACCCTATTTTACGCTGGCGCTCCGTAACCCGGTTTTCCAAGCCATTGAGCCAGTGCCCAAGTTCATCCAAATCCATTTGCGCCAGTTCCGAAATGTTTTTTCCATCGATTTTAAAATGTAGCGATTCCTTTTTCAATCGCATACCATGGCATTCGGGGCATTCCACTTTCTTTACAAACTGATTGGCCCATTTTCGGGCAGTTTTCGAGGTATTTTCTTCTCGCTGATTGTCGATATATCGAATTACACCTTCGTAGGTCATCATGTAATTCATACTATTCCCCAAAGGCGTATTCTTCAACTGAATACGTTCGTTTGTTCCAAACAACACAGCATTAATTCCTTCTTCTGAAATACTTTTTACCGGAGTTTTTAGCGTAAATCCGTGTTTTTCACCCAATGCTTCGATTTGCCAGAAAATCAGCGTGTTTTTGAATTTTCCCAAAGGTGCAATTCCTCCTCTTTCGATGCTTAAATTTTTGTCGGGCATTATTTTGTCCATATCAATCTCGGTAATCCGTCCCAACCCGTTACATTTAGGACATGCCCCCTGCGGCGAGTTAAATGAGAAGTTATGTGGAGCCGGTTCACTATACGAGATTCCGGTAGTGGGACACATCAACAAACGACTGTAATATTTTGTTTCGTTAGTGTCGTGATCGAGAATCATCAATACACCATTACCGTGCTTTAGCGCAAGCCGCACACTGTCTTTCAGCCGTTTCCCGGCATCCTCAGTAACCACAAGCTTATCAATCAATATTTCGATAAAGTGATTCTTATAACGGTCGACCTTGTAGTTATGACGTATTTCCGTCATCTGCCCATCGACACGAGCCGTAAGAAAACCTTTGCGAAGAATTGATTCAAAAAGCTCGCGATAATGTCCTTTTCGTCCTTTAACTACCGGCGACAACAACCCTATTCGTTTCCCTGCAAAATCATTTTGTATCAGTTTTATGATTTTTTCTTCGGAATACTTTACCATCTTTTCGCCCGTGTTGTACGAATAGGCTTCTCCGGCACGGGCATACAACAAACGCAGAAAATCGTAAATTTCGGTAACAGTACCAACGGTAGAGCGCGGATTACGGGAATTCACTTTTTGCTCGATTGAGATAACAGGACTCAGCCCTGTAATTTTATCCACATCCGGGCGCTCCATATTTCCCAGAAAAGAGCGGGCATAGGCAGAAAAGGTTTCAATATAGCGCCTTTGGCCTTCGGCATAAATGGTATCGAAAGCCAGTGACGACTTTCCGCTTCCGCTCAAACCGGTGATTACGGTTAACTGGTTACGCGGAATTTCCACGCTAATATCTTTCAGGTTGTGGACACGTGCCCCGCTTACCACTATTTTTTCTTCCGACTCTACTTCATCACGAAGCTCTTGTCTTTCATCCTTTTGTGTAGTCATCTCATTGATCGCTCTAAAATACGGACAGATTAAAAGTCCCGGGATTATCATCCCCTGTTTTCACCACAAACATACATTTTGCAAAGAGGAAAACAAACATTACATATCAGGAATTTTAACGATATATGTTTTGTTTTTCGAATTTGTAAGGCTATTATCCCGCAACCATGGATTGAAATCTTTTAATACCTTATAGCTAATTCCATGGTTGTGGGCAAAATCAGCAAAGTTTTTTACCGGCCCGTTTATTTTTACATCCCGAGTTGGAATAATTGGGTATTTTTCGTCATCCGGAATATAGAAATTGTACTTTTCCGGATTTTCCATGACAAGTTTTAAAGCTAAAATCCGGTAAACATAACGAGCCGTTTCCGCATTAAGCAACAATTCGTAATAATTATTTTCTTTTTGCCTGCTCATTTGCTTCTGCACCCCCGACATTCCCCTGTTGTATGCTGCTGCCACCATAGTCCATGTTCCAAATTTTTCATAGGCTGTATTTAAAAAATTGCAGGCAGCATAAGTTGCTTTTTCAACATTATATCGTTCATCAATCTCCCGGTTTACCTCTAATCCATAATCAATGGCCGTTCCTTTCATAAATTGCCAAAAACCTTTTGCCCCGGCCGGAGAAACAGATCGCGGATCGAAACAACTTTCAGCAACAGCAAGATACTTAAAGTCATCAGGGATGCCTTTCGCCTTTAGCACAGGCTCAATTATATGAAAATAACGCGGCGCCAGTTTTATGAAACGAATGGTCTGTGAATGAAAATAGGCATTCGAGAGCATCTCCCGATCCAATGCCTCCCGAACATAAAAACGATTGAGCGGAACCGGTTCGCCGGCAAAATCAAGGGTATCGGGCAACTTCACGGTTTTGTAGCAAAATTCATGTTTCGAGCCTGCCTCTGAATTCCCAGGGCACGACGAACCTAAAATAATAAAAATTCCTATAATAAACACTACGAGTGCTGCTGTCAGCCCAATCTTTTTCCTGCTCTTTTGTTTCATAATTTCGCTCATTGTTTCCGGGGTATTAACATTATTTCTCATCCCAAACCCTGCAAACGAAGGAACTGTTTCGAAAGTACAATATATCCTTATACTTTGCTTTAACTCCATTTGCCAAAACTTCAAAAATACGTTTTTAGAATTAAAAGACCTGACAGTTTTACATAACAATGTCTGTGATTTAATATTGAAAAGAAAATCAGAGATAACTCTTTGCAACCGAAAGTGCCTGCTGCCCATAGCTTCCGCCAAACAGGTAATAATGATTTAGTATATGATATAACTGGTATAAATTATTTCGTTCACGCCAATCCAACGGAAGAGGCAATGTTTCGTTATAAGCAGCAAAAAAACGCTCAGAAAAGCCTCCAAACATCGTTATAATTGCAAACTCCATTTCACGATCGGCGTAATAAGCTGCGGGGTCAATCAATGCCGGGCCTTTTGACGTAAGCATGTAATTGCCCGACCACAAATCACCATGAATTAATACAGGAATTGCATCTGCAGACAACAAACAGGGAATACGGCTCAACAACTGTTCATATATCTTTTTCTCAACCAACGAGAGCCCCCTTTTTTTTTCAATAAGATTTAAAAGATACCCCAAGCGGTTATTCCTGTAAAATTCGGGCCAACTATCCGAAGGCGTATTATTTTGCAAAGTAACTCCACAATAGTTATTCTGAAAAAAACCAAAATTCACTCCTCTAAAACGATGAATTTCTGCCAGTCCCCGTCCTAATTGCTCGTCAGCGTCGTTTTCCGAAGCACCTGAATCCAAATACTCCAACACTAAAAAACCGGGACTATGCCCTGCCGCCTTACAACAAATAACCTCCGGAACTACCAGCACACCGTTAGCAGCTTCGTTCAATGCCTGCAAACCACCTGCTTCGCACCGAAACATATCGGTCGGGCAGCTGTCATTCCATTTCAGAAAGAAAGAACCAATATTGGTTTCCAGTTTCAAAGCATGGTTTATACATCCCCCTCCAAGCCGGCCTGTCGACAATACCCTGATCTTCTCATTAAATACTTCAGCAAGTTTTTTTTCTACCTGACGAATTACCCTATGCATAATCCAAATAAATTTGAATCTAAAAATAATGCTAATTCAAGACAAAAGAAACTTTATTCGGAAAACAATAGCATTGTTAGGAATTAACTTTAGAAAAATTAATAAGAAAAAGAAACCCCGGGATTGCCCCCTCAAACAATCCACAAGAGTCTCTTTTCTAATGGTCTAATATATTAATGCAGCCACAGACTGCAAATAATATGCTTCTCTTATCTTGCAGGTTGCTTTGGCATCTACCAGATTATCGATTGACTGCTGATGCATAGCACGTGCTTCCAGCAAATCGGAGGTATTAACAATTCCTGCATCGTAATTGTCCTGCATTACACGCAGGTGTTCCTTGTTTTGCTCAAGAGCGGTTTGTGCAACGCTAATTTGCTTAAATCCTTCGGTTAAATCGTTATACGCTTTTCGCATTTGAAGTATTAAAAGTTCCGATTTTTCATTAAGATTGTTTTGTGCAATATCAATTTTCAAATCGTGTTCTTTTAGTTTATGCGAACCTCCCCACCAGTCGGATAAAGGGATTGACAATTTTGCAAAAACAATTCCCCTTGTATTCGTATTGTCTAACACATCAGAATATACACCCTGTGCTCCAATGGCAAGTTGAGGCAGGTATTCGCCTCTTTTTATTTTCTTTTGCAATACTTCGGCTTTCACTGACTTATTCAACAGTTTGTATTCATTGCGGTTCTGCAATGCGGCTTCGGGCGAACGCAACAATGCCTGTGGATTAAGATTCTCGATCGAATCGTTTTGCAGTCGCATTTTTTCGGAAAACGGGATACCGATATGTTGAGCAAGTGTCATTTTCATAAAACTTATTCCATTTTCGAGTTCCAGTCGCGTCGAACTAATGTGGTTTAATTCCAGTTGTACTTTCAGCACATCGCTTTTTTGAATCAATCCGGCATCGTAAGAAATTGTAACATCTTTCAACAAGGCACTTATCATTTTCTCATAACTGCCCAGTGCATTTAATTTTTGAACTAAAGCGACGAGTGTCCAATAATAGTTTTCTGTTTTCAGGACTACCTCGTCGCTTGTCAGGTTTATATTATCCCTGCTTATTTCTTCCCCAAGTTCAGCAAGCTTATTCCCATTCCTTATCCTGCTTCCGGCATATAAAGGCTGAACTGCCGAAACAGAAGCAGCATTTAAGTAGTCGAGCATTTCAATATTCATGGACGGGATATGAGCAAACAGAGTTGCATTTGTCAGATTCGAAGGATTTCCATCATATACATCCAGGTTCATTTCATCGGTTTCCATTTCCAACAACCCTTTGTTGGCTTCCATGGCCAAGGCATCAACTGTAAGTGTAGGGAAGTATTTTGTAAAGGCTTCTTTTTTTACCTCCTGCGAAGCCTGTAGATTCATCCGGGCTTCTTTCATGCGTTTGTTATTCTCTAAAGCATAGCAAATGCAACTATCAAGCGAGAGTGTTTGTGCAAAGCCCATTGTGCTTAAAAGAATCATTATTAATAGTAGGATATATCTCATTTTTTAAAATTTTAGACACAAGACACAAGTAATGAGTATCAAGACTGTTTCTTAGTTATTGTTGTTTGTTTTACAAATATTCGTTATAAACATCTAAAACGCCTAATCGGGCTGAAAGTAACTGTCCTGTCAGAACTAAAATTGTTTTTTAGGCGCATAGCGAATATTCATTTACTATTGTTTGTATCTCCTGTTGTTATTATTCATTCAATGCGTTTAATGCTACCTGCATCTGCTGTCCGTCATCATCATTATCAGAATCATTGTGTTTTTCGCGCATTGCCGATTGCCAGTAAAGGACAGGGAGCGTAAAAAGAGTAAGAATCATGCCTATAACCAACCCGAAACAAATAACAGTTCCCAGCGGTCCCCAAAGCGGAGATGCACTAACAATCATAGGTATTACGCCTACTGCTGCTGCCATCGATGTAAGGAAAATCGGGCGCATCCGACGTTTTCCTGCGGCAATTGCAGCTTCTTTGTAGCTATATCCTTCGTTGGTTACCAGGTGCATGGCATAATCGACCAGTATAATCCCGTTACGAACCGTTATACCAACCAATCCTATTACCCCGATAAAAGCGGTCATACAGAATGGATATCCAACAATTAACAACCCGGCAGAAGCTCCCAGTAAACTCAACAACATACAACTCATGATAAGCATGGATCTGCGTATTGTTTTAAACTGAAGCATCAGCACAAAAAAGATTAATACGATACTTGTGCCCAGCGAATAAATCAGGGGGCCTATATTTTCCTGTGTTAATTCCTCATCCCCGCCATAAGTTATTTTCACCCCTTTGGGCAATTCAACAGCATCAATAAGCGGCCGGATATCGTTAAATACAGTAGAATAGATTATTCCTCGTTTTACGTCAGACTGTACCGTTATAGTCCTTACCCCGTTCCGGCGGACAATACAACCTTCTTCCCATTCGGGTTCTAGAGTGGCAACCGTACGAAGCGGGAGCGACTCCATTGTAACAGGAGACGAAACGTACTGGTCTGCCAAATCACGTACATCATCTTTCAAGTTTTCTTCAGCCGAAAGAATAACATCAATCGGATAATCTCCTTCCCACATGGTAGTAATAGGCAGCCCGTCTAACGCTGTCATTAACGATGCAGCAATTAACGATTTGGCATACCCCAAGCGGTTAGCCTTATTCTCATCGAGTTTAATCGATACACAGCGCTGTTTTTCGAGCCAATCATCACGCACCCAGGTAGTATTAGGGTGCTCATCCACAATCTTAAACACTTGTTCCTCTACTTTTCGCAGGTCTTTTATACTATCCCCCGAAATTCGCACTTCGATAGGTGTATTAAAATCTTCAATGGCAATCTGTTTCCATTTAATATTGGCCCGTGGATATATGCCCCTGTATTTTTCAGCGTATTCGTCCAGGATATCTTCAGTTGCTTCGTTCGATATTGTATTAACCATTAGCTGCCCGTAATTTTTTGCTTCCAAATGAGGGGCATACAGAGTATGAAACCTTGGCGAACCGCTACCAACAAAACTGGCGACATTGGTAATCCGGGAGTCTTTGGCCAGCAATTCCTCAAGCCCGGCAAGTACTTCGCCCGTTTCATCCAACGACGAACTCTCGGGAAGGTAAACCTCCACGGCAAATTGTTTTCGATCCATCGACGGGAAGAACTGCATATCGGACAGCGTAAAAAGGTATATCCCAAGAGCTACTGAGACTACAGCACCTGCCATGGTTAATTTGGGATTACGGAAAGTCCATTCCACACCAAGGTCATATACTCTTTGTACATAATCGAGAATACTTTTCTTGTCTTTTTTCCGGTCTGTTTTAGTAAGTCCTTTTTTTATGAATACATAACACATAAAAGGCACAAGGAAAATTGCAATAATCAATGAAACTCCCAGAGTTATACCTATTGTTAAGGGGAAACCGCCAACAAAATCGTCGGAAATACCGGTCATATAAAACATAAGCGGAAAAAACGCACAGACAATTGCAGTGGTTGCCGAAAGCACCGGAATATAAAGTTCGGTAGCTGCCTGCCATGCGGCATTCCAGGGATCTATCCCGTGGTCGAGTTTTTCCACATGACTATCAATTACCACAATGGCATTATCCACCACCATTCCCAAGACAACAATCAATCCTGCCAGCGAAACAATATCCAATTGCAATCCTACCATTTGCATTATTCCCATGGCAATTAATACAGAAATAGGAATAGTAACCGCTGCTACCGACGACACACGGAAAGGCAACAATATCATTGTAACCAGAATTACTCCGAGAATAGCAAACATAAACTCTTTCATGAAATGAGAGATTGAATGCGCAACAACATCTGGCTGGTTTGAGATAACATTTACTTTAATATCTCCCGGTATTTTTTCACGGAACTCTTTCAATACTTCCTGTACTTCCTCACCATATTGCACAATATTATTTCCTTCCTGCATTTCGAGTGAAAGTAACAAAGCATTATTCCCGTTATTGCGAATATAATTATCCGGGTCGTCATAGCGTCGTTCAACACGGGCAATATCTTTTAGTCGCACAATATTTCCTCCGGGAGTAGCAATAATAATCTGCTCTTCCAAATCTTTCTCACAGGTAAAACGAGGGGGAATATGAACTGGCAAAATCAGTTTCCCGTCATCTAGTTCTCCGGCGTAATCCAAAAACTCGTGTGCTTTAAACGAGGCGAAAATAGATGCCGGCTGGATATTATATTCATTTAATTTTTCCTTGTCGACATACACGTAAACTTTCTCGTCCTGGGTTCCGTAACGTTTTACTTTTGAAACCGACTCAATTTTACGGATATCCGCTTCGAGCAATTCAATGTAATCTTCCAACTCGCGATAAGTTCGTTTTTCAGACGACATGGTTATCAGGAAAGCAGAAGTATCGCCAAAATCGTTGGTACCAACAAGTGCTAAAACCCCTGACGGGAGACTGGCCTTTAGTTCATTTAGCCCATGCCTGAATTTTACCCAGAAAAGATCGGCTTCCTTTTCGTTAACGTCGTCATTCAACTCTACATAAACAATCATCTGTCCTTCTTCCGACTTGGAATAAGTATCATTTTTATCTACTTCTTCGTAACTAAAAATGTAATCTTCTACATCAGTCGTAAGTTTCTCTTCTACTTCGGCCGATGTTGCTCCCGGATAAATTCCGATTACCAATCCCTGCCTGACCGTAAAATCAGGGAACTCATTACGGGGCATATTTACCAATGCAAATATCCCGATAATCATTGCGACCAAGACCAACACAATGACAATCTGGTTATACTTCATTGCCCCTTCTATCATATTTATTTTTCGTTTCATACTTTTATTTTTCATCGCAAAGACGCTGAGACGCGAAGATTTACAAAGACCTCCATTCTTATGGACGTAAGCGCTTTACATGCTTATTTCATATGCTTGTAAAAATGAAAAGTTTGTACATTAGCAACAGCCCGTTGCTACAAAAAGCCCGGATTATTTACACTATGTTTAATTATTGCTTTTCTGTGAAATGAGAAAAATTAAACTTTTAATACGAAAAGCATAAAATTTTGAGAAAACAACAGAACGCGACAGAAAATAATCGCCTCCGATATTTTTCTACTGTTTTCAAATTACAAACTACTCGCATTTATAACGTTCTTGTTATTATATCTCTACCTCTACTTTATTATACTTTAACTTATGCTGCCCATGTATCACAACTTCGTCGCCAACAGCAAGTCCGGTAACAATTTCAATCTTATTATTGATGAAATTCCCAGTACTGACGTCTCTTTTTTGTGCTATTTTCTGCTGTTTATTTACCACATACACAATGCTTTTATCCCCTTCGGTTATTACTGCCTGGTATGGAATTGCAATAACTTCGTCCTGTTTCCCTACCTTTAAATCAACATCGCAAACCATTCCCGGCCTTGCGGTTAAACCCGGATTTTTCATGCGCAATTTTACCTCGTAGGTTTTCGAAACCATATTGGCAACTACGCCAATCTTTTCAACAATAGCCTCGTATTGTTCATTGCCGGTTGCTTTTATTACTACCCGCGCCTTTTGTCCTTTTTTTACTTTGCTTATTTCATTTTCAGGAACAGCTATTTTTACATAAACATCTTGTATCTCGACCAATTCAAAAACAGGGATTCCAGGAGTTGTATTCGCACCAACCTCAAGTTCTCTTTTGCCTATAACTCCGGAAGAAGGGGCAGATAATTCACAGTTTTCCAGGTTTCTTTTTGCAATTTTTTCGGCAGCATTGGCTTCTTTTAATTTTGCCTGTGCTTCTTCCCATTTTATCTCGGGCAAGCTCCCTTTGTCATAAACCTTCTTTAACCGGTTATAAGCATCCTGCGCCTGATGTTGTGCTGCTACTGCCGATTTATACGAACTTTCGTACGAAATTTTATCGACGGCAGCCAAAAATTGGTTTGCTCTTACAGCATCACCAACATCAACATTTATTGCAGAAACGGTTCCCACCAGCTTAAAACTTAATGGTACAGATACAATTGGTATTATAGCCCCGGTATAATCCAATGCCTCGTCAGGTTCTACTTTACGGACAATCTGCGTTTCAACCTTAATGGCTCCTCGCTTCTGCTTCGGTTCTCCATTCTTTTCTCCCCGACTACATGATAAAAACAAAAACATTATCACCAGTCCCAATAACATGTTTCTTTTCTTCATTTTGATTAAATTGTTTACTCATTTAGATAAATGAAACGCGTCCCGATAAAAATCGGGACTCATCTCATTTTCACTTCATATTTATATTTGCCTAACACAAAAAAACTATTTCCGTATTTCAATCCGTTTTATCCCCCCAAAAAGCTGTTTTAGCTGAACAGACTCATCTCGTGTACCGTTTCTTTTATTGAATTAAGCCTGCCTGTTAGCTGGTAACGTATATTTTTAATATCCGACCAGGAACAAGTCTCTGGGTTTTGTTTTTTATCTTTCATTCTTTTGGTCATCAAATCAAGGTTAGAAAGCAGGCTAAATTTTATCTCCTGTTCTTCAACCAAAAACTTTTCGATTACTCTCAACGATGTTATTGGAGGCTTTTTTACCGGATGCATTAAATCATTAAGCACAATATATTTCACTTCTTTTTCTCCTGAATTATATCGACTGAGCCAGGAATACCGGTTGATGTAATTTTCAACATCCATGCAAAACACTTTAATAGCATTGGCAATGTTTACAAAATCGGCATTAAAAACAGTACCTTTTTCTGAAACGGAAATGATATTATAATTAAGCAGTGTCTGGGCAAAAGCTCCGAAGTTATCATGCTTTCCAACGTTACAGGAAGTTTGAAACAATTGAGGAAAACACTTCTTGCCAATGCCCGAGATGCTTGAATCGGAGAAAAGGACAACAGAACCGGAAGTATTTGCACCGTAAGCCATTGCAAAATTTCTTTCATAAACTTCATTTAGGCGCAGACAATTGGAAGAGCAATAATGCACAAACAACTCCATCCAATATTCAGTATTGTATGCCGACCCACGATCTACGACAATAACTTCTGTTTCCTGCTTGTTACTACTACTGTTTGTCATTAGCCCGTAAACCATCTTCTCTTCATTACAGGGACAAGTAATAATGCTTGTTTTCATAATCTAATCTATTTACACAGACCTAGCCCGCACTACCCGATTCGTTTTTTAGTCGGTTTTTCGACAAAAAAATAATCAGGAATACACCTGATCGACCCGCATATTTACCATTCGTTCTATTCTCTCTTTATCTTCAATTTTCTTTGTATTAATAACATAAAAAAGCACCCCCATCAAAGAAGCCACTTCTGCTTCTGCAACAAATTCTAAATCTTCCTTTGGGATTTTGCAAAATTCTCCGGAATCATAAGCTTTTTCATGAATATCCTTTAGATAATCGATTTCAAATTTCATGAACTTATCAATTTCCCGTTTCCTTAATTCAATATTAAGTTCATTCAGCATAAAAGCACTTTTATCCAACTCCAATACCACAATCCGGTACAGGTTTATTTTACTAACAATTCCCGAATAAAAAGTTAAAAGATAAGCAGACATTTTATCCTTTAACGAAGAAGCTTTCTCTACTTTCGCTTTCACTTCTTTCCTTAAATTTAAAACTTCCACATCTAATACAGACTGAAAAACTTGTTCTTTACTAACAAAATAATGATAGATTGTGCTTTTAGCTTTTCCACAGGCACTGGCAATGTCGTCCATCGTTGTTTTTCTCAACCCAAACTGTTCAAATAATCCCTGGGCTTTTTCTATTATTTCCTGCTTTGCAATTTCGTCTTTCGTCATTCTTTTTAATTTTGTTGACAAACATATAGTAAAAAAGCACACAACGATACTAAAACCGTATTACAGTCGGTTTTATTCAGATACATTTAACATAGAGATTTTAGACACGAGACAGGAAGCAAACAACAGAGGTCAATGGCAGAAGCAGGGAGACCAAGAAGAAAAAAGGCAGAAGGAAAGAAAGCTGACAGTTGGCGACAGCAAGGCACCATTTTCTCTTTTGGGTTTACAGAAAAAACAATTCCCGATGGTTTCAAAGCAATAGTTCGGGAGCTTACTTCCTCAAAAAAAGACACTTGCACAACTCCGTACCTCACATCAAAGAAAATCTTTTTAAAAACTAACGAATGCCCCATTTTAATTCATAAACTTTGGGAATAAAAATGCAACCTCAAAATATTACCCGGAAACTTTTAAGTAAATTCCTCTGTTTACTTTTTCCTATATTTGTATTTCTCAAAAGATAATTCCCATGAAAACCAATACCGAAATACTTTCGCATATAAACGAGCAGGTAACCGGCATTATCAAACATGCAACAGAACTCGAAGAAACATATTCCACAGAAATAAATGCCGTTCTTCCGGTATATAGGAGAAGTGCACGCAACCTGGTACATTACCTGGCTTTTAGGACTTTTGACATTGACTGTTTGCAAAAACAACTGCGCGACCAAAACCTTCCCAGCCTGTCGAGTATTGAAGCACATGTAATGGATAGCCTGTTGGCTATAAAAACCATTATCAATCATCTGCTGGGGCATCCTGTAGTTGAACAAATACCGGGTGTTGTTAAGGTACACGAAAGCCGGAAATTGTTGAAACGAAATACAAAATTATTGTTTGGCTACAAATCAAAAAAAAGGCTTACCCGTATTATGGTTACTTTGCCATGCGAAGCTGCCCGAAATTATGATTTTACAGAAAAACTGCTAAAAGCAGGGATGAACTGTGCCCGAATTAATTGCGCCCACGATGCCCCTGAAGAATGGATAAAAATGATTGACAATGTAAAAAAAGCAAGAAAAACACTGCAAAAGAAATGTAAGGTAATGATGGATTTAGGAGGCCCAAAGTTACGAACAGGCGAAATAAAACCCGGGCCGCAGGTAATCCGCATAAAACCCAAAAGAAATGTATTGGGACAAATTGTTGAACCGGCAAAAGTATGGCTTGCCCCGCCGGGAGCGAAACCGCCCATTAATTTGTCGGGAATTATTATTCCGGTTGATCCCGAATGGCTGAAAGATGTAAAACGGGATGCCGAAATTTTATTTACCGACAGCCGCAACAAAAGATGCGAAATTACAATAGAAGGAAGCGAAGGAGAAGGACGCCGGGGCATTTGTTACCAATCGGCCTATTTAACCACAGGCATGGAGCTTATCCTGAAACGTACCCAAAAGAAAACAGGAAAAGAAATTGTAAGAATAGGCGAATTACTGCCGCTCGAACAATTTATCACCTTAAAAACCGGGCAAACACTTCAACTTACCAAAGCTCCAATTCCGGGAGAAAATGCCATTTTTAACAACGACGGAAGCATCGAAAAACCAGCGCATATTTCGTGCACCCTTCCCGAAATTTTTAACCGGGTAAAAGCCGGCGAATCTATTTATTTCAACGATGGAAAAATAGAAGGAGTTATTGAAAGCGTTGAAACAGATCAGTTAAACATAAAAATTACCTATGCCCGCGATGCCGGGAGCAAATTAAAAGCCGATAAAGGCATTAATCTTCCGGAATCGGATTTGGAAATTAACGGGCTAACAACGAAAGACAAAAAAGACCTGGCATTTGTTGCCCAATATGCCGATGCCGTTAATTTCTCGTTTGTTAATACCGAAAAGGACGTTGAAATGCTGCTTGATGAACTACGAGAATCTAAGACTAAAATTGGCATTATCTTTAAAATAGAAACACAAAAAGGTTTTAAAAACCTGCCCCGGATTTTATTAAAAGGAATGCAAACCTACCCGATTGGGGTTATGATAGCCCGTGGCGACCTGGCTATTGAAACAGGATGGAAAAACTTTGCGTCAATACAGGAAGAAATATTGCGCATATGCGAAGCCTCACACCTGCCCGATGTATGGGCAACTCAAGTTTTGGAAAATCTTGCCAAAAAAGGAATTCCATCGCGAGCCGAGATTACCGATGCAGCAATGGCCAACCGTGCCGAATGTGTAATGCTGAACAAAGGCTTTTACATTACCAAAGCTGTGAAAATGCTGGATAAAATTCTACGCCGAATGCAACGTTTCCAGAAAAAGAAAGATTCCTTATTACCCCGCCTTGAAAATGCGGAACAACTACAATTGTCGCACCGGCAGTATGATGTTTAAAAAATCAGCCGGTTACATTTCAAATTAGCGAAAAGTTACAAAGTGGAAGAATAGATACCAATTCACAAAAACACTATTATCGGCTCCTTTTGCCTGTCAGTATCATCATTCAGCATGCTATCCCTTTAGTGTCAAGTCAGGTACTTTTCTCAACTTCATATATTTTAATCGACTTCTTTTTGCCAAAAAATTTCACATCATCCACATATTCAGCCTTATATAGTTTTGTTTTTTTCACAAGCTGAAGGGCAAAGTTTCGGGTAACAAGAATCTGTTTCCGGTAGCGTTTGCACTGCTTTTGTATGCGTGCCGCAGTATTTAACACATCGCCATGGAAGGCCAGTTCACGCTTTATTTGCCCCACCTCGGCAGCCATAACTTTCCCGGCATTCAGCGAGGCCGAAAAAATAGGAAATAAATTATATTCCTGCTCAAAATAAGCCCTGTGCCGGGCTAACGATTCCTGATACAAAAAGAAAAAGTCGATGGCATTCTTATAATTTATTTTCTTTCGGGAATTCCATGTAATCACCACCTCGTCGCCTACAAACTGGTACACACGACCATGGGTGGCCAGCAACGACTTTGAAATATACCGGAAACAGTCCTGTATAAAATAGCTGTACTTTTCGTGCCCCAGCTTTTCGGCAGTAGAAGTGGAAGACTGCAAATCGAGAAACATAAAAATACGTTCTTCTTCACGAGGTTTCTGATAGAATCCTACCATTATTTTTCCTAACGGGGCAAAACCAATTTGATGCCACAATGTTGTAATGAGCTGAAAAACATACCCCCCGATAAACAGAATCAAAAGAAAAAACAAGATAGTAGTATTAAACAGGAAATGAGGCAAAAAAGAAACCGCCTCATCAAATCCCAGTCCCTTCTCAACACTGTAATGTATAATGCAAAGAAGAATACTGATAAAAAAGAAAACGATGATATCAATCGTAATTATTCCGATGGTTAAGTTACGCATCTTCCATCGGCGTATCAGTTGTGGATATACAAAATTTATAGCAAACCAGCTTAGCGTAGCAAATAACGAAATTACAAGCGATGCATAAACAAATTCATCGCGCAAAAACTTTATTCCTTTTGAGAGGCTCTCCATATGATAACCGCCCTTATTACCCAACAAGCGCAAAAAAATGATAAAACGAATAACCAGGTTCCAATAAATTAATGAAAACGCCAACAGTCTCAGGTAATAACGGCGCATTGCCCATTTGTATGTTTTTTCAAGCGGTGTTGCCATAGCTAAGCTACAATATATCAATAACAATAAAAGTAAGCACTGCCAACACAAAACTCATCATAAAAACATTATATGAATAACGAAGTAATTTATACTTTTTAGCTAACACTTTTCCCAGGTTATATTGGTCTTTAGTAAGTGTATTGTACAAATAATCATAATCGTCCATCATTTCCCTTACCCCTTTCTCATAATCCTTGTACGGCATTTTAAAAATGTTTCCAAAAAACAGGAGATTAACCTTTTTATTCTGGAGATCTTCTTGTTTATAATTTCCTGAGCCAAACTTAGGGCGCACAGACAGAACGGCAAAAATAAGCGAAACAAGACACCCCACAATCAGCACCAAGCCCGGCACCAGAAAATTATGGTCTTCGGCCTTTATAATAATACTGCTGACTCCCATAATACCTGAAACAAGAATTGTATTAAGAGTAAGCATCATATTGGCTTTATTGTCAGCAATAGAACTCAGGTTGATTTGGTTCCGGGCGGTTAGTCGAAACATGGTTTCAATTCCCCTTGCCGTATTTTTAGGAACAAAACCATTTGTTTTTAACACATCTTTTTCCTGCTTTTTTATACGTTTCTCCACTCTTTTTATATTTTTTTTTCTTTTCGGTTCAAAATTTGTTTTGGCATAATCGGTATGAAATTCAAGTGCGTTCAAAAAATTAAGTGTTTCCTCCCAATAATTCGATTTTGAACATTTTCGTTCAGGGAAATTACGCATTTCTTTTCGAAGCAGGTTAGAGCATTCCATAAAATTGTTACGCCCTGCATGTGCGTTATCCGCATCTCCAACTATTTTTTCGTTTATCGAATTTTTAGCTGCCCCTATTCGGGTAGAAAGTATGCACTTTTCCACTTCAACAATAAACTCCTCTTCCATTTCCTTTTGAGCAAGAAATTCACGGGCAATTTTACAACTTACTTTTTCATGCCCGGCACAGGAAACGGCATAGCCTGTGTCGTGAAGCCAGGCAGCAACAACAACTATATTTTTATTACGTTCGTCCAAGCCTTCGGCCTCCGCAATTGTTTGGGCAACTGAAGCAACTATACGCACATGCTCAATTGAATGATACAATAAAAGCGGAGACATCTTTTCGGCATAATGTTTTTCGACAAACGATTGGGTTTCTTCAATAATATTCATGAAACTAATCTTTTTTACACCTTAAAGATACGTATCTTATGGCAATTCTTTACCACTCTGCATCGATATTCATTTTGAACCGGAGGCTGTATTAGGCTCAAACGAACATTCGTGTGGGTAGAATAAAGGAAGAAGCATTTCATTTTTCCCGACTTTACAAAATGATGATACAATTTTATATATCTACACAAATTAGGAAAAGGGCTCTCTCTTAATGCTTAAAATCTGTTTTTTAGATCCCGACATCAGGTCGGCAATAATTTTTGTTTTGGGAAATTGCTCTAAAACGATTTTAATAAAAACGGTAATCGGAATAGCCATAATCATTCCCGGAATCTTCCATATATATCCCCATAACATCAACATAATTAATACCGTAATTACATTTAATGAAAAGGTTCTGCCCATAAAAAAAGGTTCCAAGATTCCGCCCATAACCACTTGTACTCCTGTTATGGTAATAATAAAAAAGAGCAATGTGCCTCCGGGATCGAGTTCGATAAAAGAAAAAAGGGCAAGTGCCACCACCGAAATAATAGAACCAATCATCTGAATAAAATTTAGCACAAATGCAACTAAGCCCCAAAATATGGGAAAACTAACGTCGAAAAGCATACATGCCAGGCTAAAACCGATGCCGGTAAACAAGCTTATAAAAAATTTCACTTTTACAAACCTGAGTATGTCATTCTCAATTCTTCGAAAGGTTTTTACGGATGAATATTTTATTTTAAACAGGGTACGATTAAGAATTTTCTGAAAATTAATCGATTCGGTAAGCAAAAGAACAGCAAAAAAGGCCGTCGTTAAAGTCATAGAGATTGTACTTGCTATAAAATCGAGTGTATTCCCAAATTGTTTAAAAAAGCTGTTGCCTTTCAGGTAATGTTGCAGGATGGCTTCATCCTGTAGACGTTCAATTCCCAAGAATTCTTCAATGGCTACAATGATGTTAATAATTTTTTGTTCTGCTTCTCTGAAAAAGATGCCGTCTTTTGCTACCGCTATAATTTCATTACTCGATAACTGAATAAGTTCTCCTCCAAGTTTCAGCATGCCCAAAATTATGACGATAACAATCCCTACACTAATTATTTTAGGAACCGTTTTCTTATTTAGCCAGCGCATAAAAGGAAGAAAAAGTAAGGCGATAAACATTGCCAGTACCAAGGGAATAAAAATAAAAGACAACTCTTTTAGCAGATAAAACACCAGAGGGACTACAATAATCAATAACAATAAATTGGTTGTTTTCAGTTTGCTCATGTTAATTCGACATTAGGCTTAAATTTATTTTTACGTTGTGCATTATTGTTCCCACCCTTTATTCTCAACCAGATAAAACCGAGGACACCCGACAGAAAAGATCCGATTAAAATGCCAATCTTGGCCGAATCAACAAAAGCAGGATTTACTGAGAATGCCAAATTAGCGATAAATATAGACATGGTGAATCCCACTCCGGCCAAACAGGCTACCCCGAGAATATGCGAAAATACAGTATTCTGTGGCAATTGGGTAATTTTTAGTTTTAGACTTATAAAGGAAAAGACAGTAACCCCTACAAAATTCCCCACAATTAAGCAGAGAACTGTATTTATTACCAGGGGTATTTCGATGTTCATTTCGGAATTAATGCTTACCCCGGCATTTGCCAGGGCAAATAAAGGAACAATAAAATAAGCGACAATATAATGCAGGCGGTGTTCTTTTTGTTGTAATGGCGACTGGACACTATCCGTAATCACCTCTATGCCATACACTTGCGAAACCTGCGTTTTATTCAAAACAATATCCGATTGAGTTTCTTCGTTCTTTAACTCCGTCGCTATTTCTAATAACTTACTGGTATAGGCACGAACATCTATTCGCTGCCTGATGGAGACTGTAAAAGCTAATAAAACGCCTGACACCGTAGGATGTATCCCTGATTTCAGAAACAACAACCATATTATAACCGCCAAAGTTCCGAAAATGTATTTCGAATCAATTTTTTTGTACGAAAGCCAGGTTAGAAAAAGGAGAAGAATTCCGGCAATAGCCAAAAGCCCCCACTTTATGCCCGAACTATAAAAAATAGCAATAACCACAACCGCGCCAATATCATCAATAATGGCAAATGCGGTTAAGAATACCTTTAAACTAACCGGTACTCTTTTTCCGAGAACATTCAGAATTGCCAATATAAAAGCAATATCGGCAGCCATTGGTATTCCCCAACCGTTAATGGTTTCCGGATTTTTATTTAATACGATGAACAGGCATACCGGCATAATCATGCCTCCAATTGCCGCTAATATAGGAAAAGAGGCTTTCCGGGTAGTATCAAGCTCTCCAATTAATAATTCTCGTTTCAGCTCCAGCCCAATCAAAAAGAAAAAGATGGTCATTAATCCATCGTTTATCCATAAAACCAAAGGTTTATACAAGGAAAAATGTTCGGATATAATTCCTATTTTATATTGCCAGATATGGTGATAGCTTTCTTGGAATGGCGAATTAGCCCAGAGTAGTGCAATAATTGTTGCAATAAACAGTAAAACGCCGCTCGACTTTTCAACTTTAGCGAACTTCAGGAAAGGAGTTACTAATTTTTCGACCATAATACAAGTACTAATCGTTAATTTTTGGAGTATTGAAATTACTCGGCTGTTACCAATTGATTTTTAAAGGCATAAATTACCAAATTCACGGTATTAAATGTTCCTGTTTTAAAAAAAAGGCTGCTTTTGTGCTTTTCAACCGTTTTGGTGCTTAAACAGAGTTTATCTGCAATTTTTTCGTTATTTAAGCCATTGCAGATAAGTTGTAAAATTTGCTTTTCCCTATTTGTAAACGAAGAGTATATTTTTTTTTCATTGCTAATTGTTTTCGATTTATGCAGGTTGCGGGTAATCACCTTTATTATTTCTTCGGAGAAATAATTTCCGCCATCCGATACTTTCTGAATTGCTTTTTCGAAGTCCTCGATATTTGAACGTTTCAGCATATAACCTTCGACCCCGGATGAAATCATTTGCTCGATGTAACCGTCGTCGGCAAAACTGGTCAGGGCTATTATCTTAAGTTCCGGGTATTTTGCAAGTGCCTGCTGTGAGGCTTCAATGCCATTCATCCCCGGCATATTTATATCCATTAATACAATATCGGGAAGTTTTTTTTCGATCAATTCCAAAAATTCTTTACCATTTGAGGCTTCTCCAATAACTTCTACATAATCAAATTCGTCAAGCAGTAATCGTAAACCATCTCTAAAGATTTTATGGTCATCAACGATAAATATTTTCGTTTTTTCTGCGCTCATTTGTTATTGTCCTTTCTTCTTTGATACACACCGGCCACGCACATTCGCGCCAACATCTAAAGATCTAATTATCAATCAATTCTTAAACCAGAAAAAGAAATCGATTCCATTACCGGGAGTACTATTGAATTGATAGTGCCCACTTAACGATTCAACACGGTTGACAATATTGCGTAACCCCATTTTTTCTTTATCGGCAGTAAAAATCAAATCGGTGTTAAAACCTTTGCCGTTGTCTTTATAATTGACTTCTATTTTCTTTTTCAATTTTTTAATACTGATAATTAATTTTCCTGCTCCCGAATGTTTAATGGAATTATTTATTAATTCGTTACAAATTCGATATAAGTTAATTTCCAAATTAGAATCGCAAACCAGGGGTTCTGTCGGGGCAATAACTTTACATGTAATTTTCCCGGTCTCGCTAATTCGGTGCGCAATAATTTCTAATGCATTTACCAACCCATTTCGCTCTAAATTTGATGGGCTAAAATTGTTTATCACGGCTTCCAGGCTGTCGAGTGCCAAGTCTGACAATTCTTTTACTTTCTCCAAATTTTTGTTTGCAACACCTGCATTTTCTTTTTCAGCTAATTTTGTAAACAAAGCAATACTCGAAAGTATCGAGCCTAATCCGTCGTGCAAATCAGCAGCAATTCTTTTCTGTTCCCGGTATTCAATTTCTATTGTTTTTGTTGCCTGCTCTTTCTCTGCTGCATTATTGACTTTTATAAGGCTGTATGTTAGAATAAGGCTGATAATCAACAAGGAAAAAACTAAAAAAACAAGAATAAAAATTCCCAATTTTATGTCGCTATTCTCGTGTATAACATAGTCGTGTATTCGTTTATCCAATTTTTCACAGGCCTTCCAAAAAGCCTTATAATCTTCAAGAATTTCAACATTTACAGAAGATGAACTGCTTTCTATTTCGTTATTTATGGCTGTTTTTAATTGTATTACCTGTTGTTTTACAGCCCCAAGGCTTCCAAGGAGCATCGTTTGTCGGCGATGTTTATATTTTTCAAGCACAAAAAGATTAAGCGTTTCAATCTGTTTTTCGGCTCGGGCAATACTCTGGTTTATCAAATTAGAGTCAATAGGATTCTTAAATAAATAGTAATCGTCCAATAGTATTCTTCCGTGAGCTACTTCAATCTCTATGTTTTTTAAGTATTCAATCAATACCAAATGCTCTTTATCCAGCAACAGGCTTTTTTTTGAGAGATGTACCAATACACCACTGGTAATTACCGTAAAACCAACAATTACAAACAATATTTTCCTGCGTACTTTTATTTTTAAAATTGGCAACATTTTGTGAGATTGTTTGTTAAAGGTAATTATTTGTAGGTAAATATTGAGAAAAAACGAATTATTATCGAAGTTTTTATTCTGGCTCCGGACTGCACAGGCTATCGGATGAGGTATTGAACAAAAGCTGATAATCGCATTCCTTTTCATTATTCATCCGACGACGGCTTATCCAAGCAGCTTGTCATCGGATGAATATTGAGTCCTTAACAAATGTCTGAAATTTAATAATCTATTACAAGCTTCTACAAACTGTTACTAATTAAAAATGTTGCTGCAAAAGCAATTATTGCATATAATTCAGGGAACACGGCAAGCACCATCGTTTTACCAAAAATGTCGTGACCGCCGCCAATACCGGTAATACCCGATGCACATACACTTCCTTGTTTCATTCCCGATAAAAGGCCAACAAAACCTAAGGAAATTCCGGCAGCAAAGACAGCTGCTCCCTGAAATAACGATAACTGTAGCACACCATCAACAATAAATGATGATAATTTGTTATTCAGAATAAAAAATCCAGCAAATCCATACAGTCCCTGGGTGCCGGGTAAAGCGCTTAATAGCATGTAGCTGCCAAATGCCTCATCATTCTTTTTCAATGCACCTATGGTAGCGTTACCTCCGGATGAAACTCCGATTGCGCTCCCAATTCCGGCCAGGGTAATCATTAAACCAAGCCCTACGTAAGCTAATATTACTGCTGTTGTCATAATAAAATTTTTATTGTTAATATTTAAATCTTTATTTTTTTCGAAAACGGTTTGTATGCTTTTCCTCCTCCTTTAAATCCCGAGTTTTTATAAAATTCTACAAAAGTTAAACGCATAGGATGCACAAAAGCCCCCAACGACGAAATCAATATGTTAAGTGTGTGCCCTAGTAACAGGAATATAATAAAGAAAACAGGCCCTAAAATTTTTGAAGAGCCAAGAATCTGAAGCCCGATATCGTTAATTACAAAACCCAGTATTGCGCTCGACAAGCCCAGGGCAAATAAACGAATGTACGAAAGCAGGTCGCCAAATATCCCGGTTACGGTAGAATACACATCCCAGATGCCTTTGCCTACTCGGGCAAAAACATTACTATTTACATCGCTAAAGAACAGGATTAGTATTCCTCCAGCAATTACTATCGCATACAGAATTATCGAGTTCGGGGAAATCACATTTAATCTTGTTAGTCCCTCATAAATTATTCCGCCCATAATAACCACCAGCCAACCGATGGTTGACAGGGCATGTGCAAACCCCTGCTGTTTTACCAGGTTGGCAACTTTTATAAACATACCGAAAACAATCTGTAAGCCACCAAGAGCCAGGGCGAGGTAAAACATTTTCCCCGGATCAAGAAAAAACTTTTTGTAGTCTGCCAGGAAATGAACTTTGGTTTTAATAAGATCAATACCAAAAACAGTGCCGGTAAGCACACCAAAAATAAGGGTTGCCAGCCCTAAATACTGCAATAACGACAGCACTGGCTTTATTTCTTTCTTTGCCTTTATTCTGTATATCCCGGCAACGAGTATAAATAACAGGCCATAACCGGCATCTCCCAGGCAAAAACCAAAAAACATCATAAAAAAGGGAGCGAAAAAAACGGTCAGGTCAATCTCCCGGTAGTCGGGCAACGAAAATAATTTTCCAATTGGCTCGAAAAGCTTGCTAAACCGATTATTCTTTATCAGAATGGGGGGATTATCCTGTTTCGCAACCTCCTCTTTGGTACAAAAGATATCTTGTCTATCAAGCACAGCGTCAATTTGTTGCGTCTTTTCTTCCGGTATCCATCCCTCCAAAACCCGTACTTTTTCGTCAACAGCGACAACCGCATTTTGCGATGCCTGTTGAAAATCCAGTTGGTCGGCAAGACGATTCCGATACGTCTCCAATACCTCAATTGCCGACCGTGCATAAACATCAAACTTTTCTTCGATTGCTTTTATCTTCTGTTTTAGTGCCGCTATTTTATTTATCGTTTCCTGGAGCGAAATGTCGGGCAGTATCATTTCTTCGGCATCATCAATCACAGGAGTTTCACCTGCCCGGCACACTACAACAAAATACAGGTTGCCTCCTGCTTCTGCAATTATTTCGGCATTGAGCCCTTCAAAAATTTCGGCATTGTATTTTTTTTGCACCAGGTTAAAAAATTTAAGTGTATAACCTTCGGCTTCAATTTTCGACAAGGTTTCAAAAGAAAAATCGCCCCATATCTCTAAGCGTTCACGCGTTTTCTTCAAATCAAGCAGTTCCTGGTTTATCTCGTCCAGTTCTTTTTGTTTTTCGGCAATGTCTTCAACAAGTTCGTGGGCCTCCAAAGCAGGAACAGAGCCTTCTGTTTCCACCTTTTGCCTTCGTAAAAATTTAAGGGTACGCTCAACATTTGCAATTTTCCCGGGAAGGTTATCCTCGAACTCAGGAACGGTTTCTTTTTCACAAATATGCAATACACCCAGCTCCTGTAGTTGTGCAAGAAAATCCTCAAAATCAGAATGATAAACCCAGAACGTATATTTATGCATTTTTAGTATCATAGCGTATCCTCCAAAGCTTCTTCGTGGCGTTTCTTTACAATCTTTTGTGCCGATTTCGACAAATTCTCCTCATCTTCCAAAAAACGTTTAATTTTTAAGATGGCATTTTGATATCCGGGAATCTGAACCTTTTCATACAGGTTTACTTTTTGTGTTGTCTTTCTCCGGGTATAGCTAAGCAGTTGCATTTGTTGTTCACAAATTTCTTTTTCGATAGTAAGGCTTATTATTTCTTTTAGAAAATCCATTCCTTTTGCCAGCCAATAAGCTTGATTAAACAGGCTGAATTCCTGTATGTCGAACGATACGGAATCGAATATCGGAATTTTCACTCCCGCTATTTTCTTCCACGAAGTTTTTACCTCACTCACCGAAATAAATTCGGGAGCAAATTCAGTCCACATTTTAGGGTGTACCTGGTTTTGCTGATTTTTTTCGTTCAACTTCGCTTCTACATTCCTTACTTTTGCTTTTGCTTTTTTCACCTCAAGGCGCAACGCCGCTTCCTTACTTTTTATGGTAGGGAGTGCCTTTGTTCGCATTTTCAGTTGCTTATCAAGCATCTGAAGCGAGGTTTTATTGTATTGAAATTTTATTGCCATGCTAAAATCAATTACCGATTAAACCGACACCTCTTCTTTTGTCCGGCTTTCTTTTACCGTTTTCCCATATTTCTCAACCAAATTCGATTTTATGCCAATTTCTGCTGCTGTAAAATACTTCCCAAATAAATTCCACGAGGTGTTTAGCATTTCGTCAATTTCAATGTTAATGTCAATGGCAAGGAGCGATTGGGAATACGCTTTGGCAAAATCGATTGTTCGTTTATCGTAATCGGTTAAATCGAACCCGTTTTCAATTTTTGTTTTGGCATTGGCAGCATCAGCAAAAAGACGTATGGCTGTATTCATAACCTGTGGATGGTCTTCGCGGGTTTTCTTCCCGATAACCAACTGCTTAAGCCGCGACAAACTTCGAAACGGGTCAACAATTACTTTCCCGATATCGGTATCTTTCCGCAGAAAGAGCTGCCCTTCGGTAATGTAGCCGGTATTATCGGGGATGGCATGGGTAATATCGCCGCCCGACAAAGTGGTTACGGCGACAATTGTGATAGAACCACCTTCGGGAAACTGAACCGCTTTTTCGTATAAGCGTGCCAGGTCGCTATAAAGAGACCCTGGCATACTGTCTTTCGACGGGATTTGATCCATCCGGTTCGAAACGATACTTAAAGCATCGGCATATAAAGTCATATCGGTTAGCAAAACCAACACACTTTCGTTTTTCATAGCAAAGTGCTCGGCGGCAGTAAGTGCCATATCGGGCACCAGCAGCCTTTCAACAGGAGGGTCTTCGGTGGTATTCACAAAGCTGATAATACGGTCGAGCACCCCTGCATTTTCAAACAGGTTTTTAAAATAAAGGTAATCGTCGTTGGTAAGCCCCATCCCTCCCAGGATAATTTTATCGGCCTTGGCACGCAATGCCACCATTGCCATCACCTCGTTATAAGGCTGGTCCGGATCGGCAAAAAACGGAATCTTTTGTCCGGTAACTAGGGTATTGTTCAGGTCAATGCCAGCAATCCCGGTAGCAATAAGCTCCGACGGCTGTTTGCGTCGTACCGGGTTAACCGACGGCCCGCCTATTTCAACCACTTCCCCGTCAATCTCGGGGCCATTGTCTATCGGGATGCCATAAGCGTTAAAAAAACGTCCGCATAAACTCTCACCTACTTTCAGCTGGGGGGCATGCCCTAGGAAAACAACCTCTGCATTGGTCGGGATTCCCTCGGTTCCCGAAAAAACCTGAACAGTAACGGTTTCATTCTGAATTTTAACAACTTGTGCCAATCGATTATGAACAAGTGCCATTTCTTCGTAACCAACACCAGTAGCCTGTAACGAACAGGTAGCCTTGGTTATATTGTCTATTTTTGTATATATTTTTTTAAATGCAGTCATTTTGTTCTATTTAAATTTTTAAACCGATTGGAGTTTTTCAACAGCCCGTTCATTGAGCAATGCCGTTAATTCTTTTTCTAACTCCTGAAATTTATTCGAATTGAATTCGGAATAGTTCATTTGCTTAAAAAGATTTATAACTTTTTTGAAATAGGGGTTTATCTCTTCGAAAGTATTGAAATTAAACTTTGTATGGCAAACTTCCAATACTTTATTCATCATGTATTGTTGTCTTTTTATAGGAGTAGAGGCATCTATAGCATCAAAAGCATCCTGCTGGAGAATAACAAAATCGACCACCTCCGATTTCCAGAATACCTGGTGAAAATCAATCGGAACCCCGTCGTCGCCCAATATATTTATTTGTTCATAAGCTTCGCGCCCGTGCAACAGAACATCTTTGGCGGCCAAAATATTTTCCACCCAATCGTCAGCAACATTCTTCGACATGCTTTCAATAAATTCGGGATACTCAATGTATTTCGAGTAACTGTCAATGGCTTCAATTGCAGGATAACGCTTACTGTCGGCACGATTTTGAGACAGTGCATAAAAACAGCGGGCTGCCTTTTTAGTCGATTCCGTTACCGGTTCTTTCAGGTTTCCTCCTGCCGGAGAAACGGTACCGATAAAAGTAACCGAACCGGTTTCCCCGTTATTTAAATATACGAAGCCTGCCCGAGCATAAAAACCGGAAATAATAGCCGGCAAATCCATTGGGAAGGCATCGGGACCGGGAAGTTCTTCCATGCGGTTCGACATTTCGCGGAGTGCCTGTGCCCATCGCGAAGTAGAATCGGCGAGCAGCAATATCCTTAACCCCATTGAGCGATAATACTCAGCGAGGGTCATTGCGGTATAAACCGATGCTTCGCGTGCCGCAACCGGCATGTTCGAGGTGTTGGCAATAATGGTTGTACGTTCCATTAATTTACGCCCGGTACGCGGGTCATCAATTTCCGGGAATTCGGCGAAAATTTCGACTACCTCATTGGCACGTTCGCCACAGGCAGCAACAATAATCATATCGGCTTCGGCTTGTTTCGACAAGGCATGTTGCAAAACAGTTTTCCCGGTACCAAACGGGCCGGGAATAAAGCCGGTTCCGCCTTCAACAATAGGGTTTAAACTATCAATTACCCGAATTCCGGTCTCCATAAATCTGAACGGACGGGGTTTTTCCTTATAACTTTTAATCGGGATCTTAACCGGCCATTTCTGCACCATGGTTACCTTGTGCAGTTTCCCCGCCTGATCTTTTAATTCTGCAATTGTTTCATGAATGGTAAATTCGCCCTCATCAGCTATTTTCTCAACGGTATATTTTCCGTGGAAAGCAAATGGAACCATAATTTTATGAGGAATCCAGTTTTCCTGCACCTGCCCTAACCACGAACCGGCTTCCACCTTGTCGCCTACTTTTGCCAAGGGTTTAAATTTCCATTTCTGCTCCGTACTGATTGCGTTAGTATAGTCGCCTTTTTGCAGAAAGGTTCCCTGCATCTCATCCAAATCGTGCTGAAGCCCGTCGTAATTTTTCGACAGTATTCCGGGACCAAGAGTGGCTTCCAGCATATGACCAACAAACTCGACCTCTACTCCGACTTTAAGCCCGCGGGTGCTTTCAAAAACCTGTATATAAACATTTTGTTTTCCTATCCGGATCACTTCGGCCATTAGCTTAACAGCGCTCATTTTGATGTAGCAAATTTCGTTTTGCATAACCGGGCCATCTACTTTTACGGTAACCAGGTTTGAAATTATACCTACAACTGTTCCTTTTGTATTCATATGATAAATCTTTTATTCTTCGTTTTTATGGCAACACTTACAGTCTTTCATTTATGCTGTATGTATGGCCTTTATCGTCTTTATCAGGTTGTAATTTATTCTGCATCCTTATAGTCTTCCCGCACATCGGCAATAAGTTGATTGATCATCTCCTGCCCTTTCTCCTCATCTAATTTATTCCAGCGTTCAACGAGCATTAATTTTATGATAAATGCGAGTATTTTTTCAATACTGAAATAGTTATAACAGGTCTCGTCGTCCACGTAGTCCCAAATAATCTGGTCTAATTTCAATTCGGTCTCCAGTACCGGGTCGCTGGAGTTGATAACCGCAAATATTTCCCGGCTCATAGGAAGCAAATCGTCAAAGTTCTTGGGTTCTATGTTCTTTTTCAGGAGCAAAGCGGTTAATTCGCGGTTTTCCGTTACTTGCACCAGGTGCTTTTCAATTTCAAAATTGTATTTCAGGCAATTTACAGTTGCCAAAATATTTTTCAGGTTTAATTTAAAAAGAAACCATTTCTTAAGAAATTCGTTATTGCATTTCAGCAAATAGCTATAATACAGCGTGTTTAATTTGTTCTCGAAAGCAAGTTTCTGATACGGTTCTTTCTGTTTGTCGGCCCATTCAAAATATTTAGGGATATATGAGAACGGGTTAAGAAGCAGGGCATCCCTGTTGTATCCCGGCTCCACCTCACCAAAATGGATATCCAGCAAATGTTGATTGTCGTATTCAAGAAAAAGAAGCCGGGCCAGATTATAATCAGACTTATCTAACTGTGCTTGTAACTCCTGCCTGAATTCCATACCGGAAAAAACCTGATTTTTTTTATCGAGGAGTAAATCGGGTAAGCCTGCAACGAGGTAATAATAGTTTGTTTTTAACATTGCCAATTGTTTCTTTCTGCTGAATTAATTCAATTTAGTTCCCGTCGATTTAAAATTTTAATTAGCCTTCGTTTTCCGGGGCTTCGAAAAGCATTTTTTCGGTTTCTTCGCGCAAAAAAGATCTAAAAAACCGGTCAAAATCCTGGTCGGAGAAACGCAATACATAGTTGCCCTCCCGGGGGCCAATCTCAAACCCGTTGGTCAATTCCGGATCAGGCAAAATCAACAGGCCTTCGTTTAAGGCATCTATTCCCCGGTCTAAGAAAACTTTCTTCATGGTTTCTATTTCTTTTTCCGGAAGTAAAACCTGCAACTGGTTTTCGCCGGGGTTTTCCGGATTCCAGTTTTTAGCCAATGTTATAATAAGCCCAGCCAAGAAATCAGGGGAAGAAAATGTTTCCTCTAGCGGAGTAGACAACTGCCGGGCCAGCACTACATTTATTATCTCCTGTTTTACTTTGCTGATTGCCTTTTTTGAAGCCATTTTTATTTCGGCAGACGTTTTCTCCTTAACACTTTCTGCTTTTTTCTCAGCCTCGGCAAGCATTTTCGTTTCCTGCTTCCGGGCTTCAGTTAAAATGCTTTCAGCCTTTTCTTTGGCTTCGTTTATAATATCGGCAGCTTCGGCTTTTGCCTTCACAATTCCTTCTTCGTATATTTTTTCTGTAATTTTTTGAATCTTGTCTGACATAATTATAGATTTTCGGATATTATCAAAAGAGTAATTTTTCACCCGGCTACCCTGGTGTGTGTATTTTACGTTATATAAATTCTTGTAATTCCTGCCATTCGTAATTTTTTATATTTAAATTTTCGATACGTTTTCGGCTATAGCGGCTAAAATCTCCGGTAAGCTTAAACATCGGTTTATTCTTCACACTCATACTTATAACCGGCTTCACAGAACGATGAATAAAGTATTTGGCAAAGTTTTGCCAATGGTTGTGCGAGGCCAGATATCCCTGATGGGTGTGTATAATAACAAGATCGAAATTCCCTTTATCCGCATAATTTAATAAACATTCTTCCATTTTAGATGGCTCTGCCTGCAGAATCACAGTAGAACACTCGATATCAATACTTTTCAACCATTCCTTAATTAATTCGGCCCGTTTATAGGTTAAACTTTCTTTTACTTTAACAGAGGTGTTTACAACAGACACAAAGTTTATTTTTGCCTTTAATACTTTTGCTGCTTTTATCGTCCATAATATAGCCTCCTTGCACTTATGGGTAATATCTAAAGGAACGAGTATCTCTTTAATTCCATTTTCGGTCCATTGTTCGTGTAATATCATTACCGGGCAGTTTACCCTGTCGATTAGTTTCTCTGATTCTTTTTGCAAACGATTCAACAGGGTACGAACATTGCTAAATTCTCTCATTAGCAACATTCTGTATCGTCCTTCCCTAAGTTCTTTCCGGATTGTATTACTGAACCGGGATACTACTATTTTCGTTTTTACATACGATGGGATTTCATTATAAAAAGAGGTAATATGGGCTTTTAGTTTAGCCTCTGCCTCCTGCTTTTTTATAAAATCGTTCCGACGTTTCTTTCCAAGAATCTTTTTCAGAGCACCAGTTGGCGGAATAACTTTGAGAATGGTAATGTTGGCTCCATTTATTTGTTGAAAATAATTAGCCTGTGGCAATGTTAGTTTCAAGTCTTCCAAACTGTCTACCGGAACAAGTATGTTATTTCTATTTTTTTTTGTCATTTGCAATGTAGCTATGTTGTTTAAGGTCTGTTCTGTTTATTGCGATTACAGAGTATTTTATCAGGATTCTACTCGTTATCGATTATTAGCAGGTCGTATGGTTTATGCTTTAAGTGTTGCTTAATTCCTTTGTGCTTTGAAGAATGAGCAATTTGATTCACAGTAACTTTTATATCCGGAAACAAACGGGTATATTTTTCCTTTACTTCCCGGCCTATCTCCTGGCTCTTTTTATTTACAACAAGAAGCATTTCCAGCTCCGAATTTGTTGTATGGCAGATATTCATAATTTTTTCAACTAACTGGTTTGATGGCATTTTTGAGAGATTCACTACAAACAACAGTTCTTTGTTTTTTGTAGATCCAAATTCATCGGGAACAATAAAAAGAGGATGTTTGGATGTATTAACAATTTTCCCCAGGCACCGAAGCTGCATGGAAGTTGAATGGACAAACAAGCTATAAGTGCCAATTACCACATTATAATTCTTTTTCAGTTTGGGGTCATAATGGAGTACCTTATTTAAGCTTCCCTCGATTGATAATGTTTTTACTTTTTTCTTTTCAATTTTATAATTGTTTATCAGCTTATGCTTTAATTGTTGCAATTCATGAAGGGTTATCTCTTTTAATTTATGGCTAAGTCGTCGGGGCATAAAAAGTCCGCATTCCGGATTTTTAAAAGTTTGCAGAATATAAAACGGATGCTCTTTTTCCCAAAGAAACGACATTGCAAACGAAGCTGCATGCCAACTCCCATCAGCAAAATCGGCTAAAACAAACGGCGGTAACGAACGATTTTCCTTATTTTTCAACATCTGGTGATTATTAAATTGTTTGTTACTCAAAATTAAGCATATATGACCCGAAATATATCAGGCAATATCCTAAAAAGCAATAGGGAAAAACCTATTTTACAGGTCGGGGAATCCCTACCTTCCACAAGCTACAAAAGGAAAACTCTGGAACTTCTTTTTTTAAAAGAATTTTATCCTGAGTAACGATGCATTCCTCAGGATAAAACTCATCCCGAAATAGGTGAATAGAACGGAAAAGAAAGCAATAACCGAAAATAGATGAAAGGCTAAGGGGTGCTGGAAACGACGCAATGATGAGTGTGCTGATGCTGCTCGTGATGGTGCCCGCAATGCTCAGAGCCATGATTCCCGGCGTTGATGTCCAACAAAACAGAACCGGAATCTTTTAATAATCCGACAGACCACTTCACAATTACTACCGAACTAATTAATGCCACAACACTATCGATAAACGGAATCTTCCAAATCATGGCAATAATAAGCCCCAAAATGGCAGAAACACTGGTTAATGCATCGGCGAGGACGTGAAGATATGCTGCACGTATGTTATGGTCGGAATGCTCATGGTCGTGATGGAGCAAAAAGGCACTGGCAATATTTACTACTAACCCGATTATGGCAACCAGAATGGCTTCTTTATAACTAATTTCCACCGGGTTAAACAGTAGTTCAATCGCCTCCACCGCGATAAAAATGGCAAATATAAGCAACATTAGTCCACTGCTGTAACCTGAAAGTGAAAGTATTTTTTCGGCATTTCCTGTAAACTTTTCATTTTTTGAAACTTTTCTGACAATGATATAGGCTGCCCAACTCAACCCGATGGCCAGCACGTGTGAGCCCATGTGGATCCCGTCGGCAAGCAGTGCCATTGACTTTGTTGATAGTCCGAATATTATTTCAACCACCATTGTAATGGCTGTTAAAAGAACCACCCACATTGTTTTATGCTCGTTTTTATGTGTATGAACCGACATCGTTTATGTTTTATGATAAAAAAAAGAATAATTGGTTATTTTAAAAGATACAAAACAAATAGATCGTCAAACAAGAAACTAACAGAAGCATAACAATCAATATTCAACGAATCAAGAAACTATAATCAGGGGAAATACACTCCTATTCTCATTTGCTATTTTAATTTTGATACTGGGAAACACTCATATCTTAAACGTCTAACTTCTAATGTATTGAATTCTAATCCAGGCAATAAAAGGCGGTGCCCGCAGTCTTTGAATTTCGGATTTTATGCTTGAAATTATTCGGAAGGACTTATCGGGAATAAAGCTACAATCACTTTCAGATGAAAATGTTATATCACAAAAAAACAAGAATACCTAAAGCACCCTAATGCTCTATACTTATTGATATATCCCGATTATTATTGTCTTTTTTTAAGTCATAATGATTAGCGGCTGATGTATGTTGATGAAAAGGGAAGTCATGCTCATGCTTGTGTTCATCTTTTTGGGAAGAAGAATTAAAAAGTGTGGAGATATAATCCGCCCTACTGTCATAATGCCGATGAGGAATCATCTCATGCGTGCCAATTAGCGCAAAAGTTAAGAATAAGACTATGGAATATATCTTCAACTTCATAATATTTACAAAAGTAGAGACAAATAGAGTTATACGGAATCCCCATTTCTTATGATTTTCATTACCATTAACTAACTATTATTGGGGCTATTTAACCTTTCCAAAAATAATCGTATAAAATTAGTCAACATATTTGTTTGCATTAATGTGCCTCTTTTCTCGCCTGTGGTTTTAATATTAATCCTTGCTACTTACCCCCCAATACTAATATAGCCGCTTTTCTATTTCGTTTTTAAAACAACCAAATGTGCTGATTTACTGCTTTTCAAGATATAGACACCATCGGGTAGTTTTCCCATTTCTATTTTTATCTCTTCCGTAGCGGTCTTTTCAACAGACACCAAATGGGTAAGATCCCGACCGGAAATGCCGGCAATCCTTATCTGATTTGTACAGTCATCACAACCTTTCAGGTAAACCACACCTGATGCAGGATTGGGATAAACCAATATCTCATGGTCAGCAACAATTTCCGAATCGGAGGTTATTTTACTTACAGTCATAACATCAGAAAGTATTGAAAAATTAGCATCTAAATAAATCCTTACCGAATATTCTCCCGTCTCTGTCAAAATATAGTCAGGCTTATTTGCTCCCGGAACTTCAACCCCGTTAAGCAACCATTGATAGTTATAATAACCTGTTTCTGCATACAATGTATCACCTGTTCGCTCAATTGTTCCGTTCGGGCAATCATAAACAGTCAGGTTAAGCGTAACCACAGAGTCACACCCGGCTGAATTTGTTAAATGATGCACATATACCCCGGATAGAGTATAGGTTTCACCATTATATACATAAGGTTGACTTGCGCAGGTTGTATCTGAAAAAGTAGAATAAGTATCTTCACACAGGTTTTCGAAACTACCCTTATAAACTGCTTCTATTTCTTCGTCAGACAAAGCTTTGTCATACAAGCTGAACTCATCAATTGAAAAGGCTAGCCCCTCCTCTCCCAAGGCAGAAATTCCTCCGAGGCTAACATATTCGGCATTGCTGAAATCCAATGTTTTTTCGGTAACTTCCGCTTCCTTAACCCCGTTAACATAAATGGCCATCTCACCGGAATTGACATTCTTCTTAAAAGCCCAATGTGTCCAGCCTTTTTGATACAAATCGGGATAAGAGGTGAGGTTATTAAAATAGACATCGTTATCTGTTCCGTTTTTCGACGTCCGGAGTGTCATTCGATTGGCATATAAATGTGCCTGTACACTAACAATCAAATCGCCATCAGCTTCTCGGACTTGAAATATGGGCGAGAATAAAATAGTAAGATCGTTCAGCCAAAATGATATGGTAAATGCTTTGGAAGTAACAATCGGACTGAAAGCGGCTTTGGGTATTTTCAACTCACCTAAAGTACGTTCAAAAAACAGGGCGCCACCATCAACACCGCTAATCCAAATATTCTCGTCTCTACCGTCACTTAAAATAGTTCCGTCATAACCATTTCCGCTGATATCGTGAACCGTAAAATTATCTCCGTTAAAATCATAATGGACAATTAAGTTACCCGGACTTGAAGAATCATAAACCTGGATCAATTTCCGTTCGGCATGCACTGTTCCGTTTGCATCGGTAACATATAAGGTTGCAATGTAAATTCCTGCCTTATCATAAGTAAAAGAGGTTGATACACCTGTTGAATCAATGCTTCCGTCGTTATCGAAATCCCAGTTATAATTGCTTAAGGTGTTACCATCAAGGGTAGAAGTTGTAAAAGAAACCGACATTGGGACACTGCCCTTTGTTGCAGAAGGAGAGAAGGATACCACCGCTTTTTTCACTTCTATTTGTATTGCCTCAATTTCACTTTCCACGTTTGGAGAACCGGCATCTGTTACCTGAACATACAGGGTATGAACCGTTCCTGCCTTTAGAGAGCTCATATCTGCATCTTTTAACGAGATAATCCCGGTAGTGGCATCTATTCTGAAATGATTATTAGCGGTAGTCAACGCATATAATTTTATACGATCGTTTTCGGCATCTGTTACTTTTAATTTTGTTATGCGATCCCCTTTTACCGCTGTTTTGGAAACGGTTACATATTGATTGGGTTCGATTACCGGGGCTGAATTGGTTGGGGTTATATTTATTTCTACCGTTATAGAATCGAATTTCACAGGAGTCCCGTCGTCGGTTGCAAATATTTTTAGTTGATATTTATCTTCCAATTCCGTATTTAACGCATAAAATTCATTCAAGCTTATTTTCCCCGAAACGGGATCTATCCTGAAGCGCTCCCCCGTATTGCCCGAATTTATCCAGTAAAATAAACTTTGTCCGGCATCGCTGTCCTTGGCACTTATCGACATAATCGTATCCCCGAGTTTGGTATCCTGTGGAATGGTTACAGGGCTCACGTTATTAAAAACAGGAGCATGATTTGTCTCCGGAGAAAATTCCCTTTGTGCATAGGTCTTTTTCAGTTCGTAAATTTGAAACGGATAAATCAGGTACCTACTTCTTCGTGTGTCTTTTCTGGAAAGAAGGCTTGACCTCACACTTTCGTCCTGCATTTCGCGCATTGCATCTTCCCATAACTCCATACTCTTATGTAAAAATCCCTGGACCTGTGTTGGAGAAGCATATTTTGCTATTGTTTTTGAGAAAGCCGGCCCCCGGGGTCTGTACACATCTGATCCATGCACGGGATAACCGGTAACCGGATCATACGAAACGGCTCTTGATATTAAGGCATAGATTACATTATAATCGTATGAAAAATACCGGGAGAATGCCGTTGATGCAATAAGTGAACGAATTGTATCGGGCATAACATCCTGTTCCATAAGAAATTCAAGAGCTTCCATGTCCATATGAAAATGGGTGTTATCTTCATATTTTTGAGCATAATCCAGGTCGGTGCCATAAGGCCATGTAATACTTCTCCCCAGGGGCTCTGCTTCATCATGGCGTTGTCCGTAGGTATCTAAATAGTTCATGACACCGGAAACACGCTTGAGTGCCGTATTGTAAAATGTAGTGTAAAGGTTTGTACCATCAACTTCGTCTAATTTTTTTAATGCAACAGCAGTTCGCATATAGCCATCACAAAACCACCAAACACGATTATTGGGCATAGGGTGAAGGCCTTCTTCTTTAAATACGGTAAAAAAGTCGTCAAGGGCAATACCTTCCGGATGTGCCTTACGATAATTAACCAGATTATCGTATTCTTCTCCTTTATTATGAAAATACATTCCTACATTATTGTCCGAATTAAATTCCCAGTATGCCGCCTCCCTGTCAAAGGCATCGAAGGTCTTCTTCAATTCTTTTAAATAATATTGAGCCCGTTCCAGATAAGTAGTACCATATCCTGAAATTGGAATGGTGCTGTTTGAGAAAGATTTCTGGGAATATAGTTCCGGATTATCCAATATCCACTGCGCAAGCTGTGCGATAGTCCGGGTAATCCCGCCGTTATTAAGATAGGACATACGGTTTTCCTCTTCATCGATCCAGGCAGGTTCCCGTTTTTGGGTAGTGGGAAGAATTATTCCGTTTATCGTATCGTTTCTTCGGGCAAGCAAAGCATCGGATAAATAAAGGGCAGCCTCTAAAAAATTTAGGTTTTTGCTATGCTTCATCCTGTATATAACCTGATCCAAACCTGCTCCTGCCCAGGTTCCCATGACCGGGTTATAGTCAGAGATAGGAACATCTCCTCGCTCTGCCATTAAAAGCTTATTGTAAATTGAGTCTTCAGCCACTGTTGGAGTATCATGAATATCAGAGGAAGTAATCTTTATCCAATCGGCAAACAAACGATAAGCCTCATCGGTTCCAACAGAAAGGATTGGATCTGAGTTGTATCCTGTTAAAGTTGGGATTGTTTGTGCAAATAACTGACTACTGCCTGCCAGAAACAAAACAATAATTCGTATTTTTCTTCCTATGTCTCTTCTCATAACCAGTATATGTTAAGTTTATAAAAATAGTAACAAACATTCCCCCCCCCGGACCAAATAAGCCAAAGCCAAACGGGGTGATAACCTATTTATTCGTATTCTTCCTGCCTGGGTGAATTAACAATTATCAGGTCAATATTACAAAAAAAAAAAGACAGGAGCATACTGAACTATGAATAAAGTTCAGGTTCAGCTAATGATTAGGATAAAATCATTATTTTTGAATAAAAACAATGAAGCAAACAGTCCGGACACTATTAATTTTTCTTTTCCTCGGAATAAACGGACTTGTGTCTGTTTTTGCGCAGGACAGTATTACCTACAGTTTACTGCTAACAGGCAACACAGCTCCGGGAGATAACGAAAAAATGCAGCATCTCTTCCGAGACTTAACCCCTAGCGGACATGCCTCTGCCATTGTTCTGTTAGGAAATTATTCTGTCATCAAAAAAAATAAAGCAAGAACAACGCTTCAATTCTTTCCATCTTCCTTTGAAAAAAACACGCCCCTGCTGTTTACTAACGGGCTGAATGAATGGAGCTCAGGGAAAAAAAACACAAAAAAAATAATCAAAGCGCTTCATCTGCAATTTCCGGACAATGAAGTTTATACGACCGATTGGGGATGCCCCGGGCCTGCGGAAGTACAGCTAAGCGATAAACTTACCGTTATACTAATCGACACTTACTGGTGGCTCACCCCTTTAGATACCCGCTACGGAAAATGTGGCATCGAAAACGATAAAGATGTTTTCATCCGGCTACAGGATGCGCTACGCCGCAATAAAAACAAAACGGTTGTAGTGGCAGGTTTTCATCCGCTTGACTCCTATGGAACGCATGCCGGATATTTCCCAATAGCAGTGAACATTTTCGGATTCCCTTATGCCATTTACAGAAATACCTTAGGCCGACGAAATGATTTTGCCTATCCCGATTACAAGAATCTTCGCCGACAGATGGCGTCAGTTTTAAAACAGTTTCCCAATGTAATTTATGCCTCATCTCTCGAAAACAGCCTGCAATACATAAAAACGAGAAACATTCACCAGATAATAAGTGGCTCGTTAACCAAACAGGCTTTTGTAAAAAAACAAAATGCCGGTTTTGCCAGCTCAAAAGCAGGGATATCGCGTATTGATGTATACAAAAACGGCGATGTGGTCTTAAACTTTTTCACCATTGAAAACGGGCCGAAAAACCCGGTATTCAGCAAAAAACTGTTCTCACAACAGCCCCAAAATAAAGAAAAGTTATCGGAAAAACGTCAGAGGTTATTCACAACACCAACACATACAGCCTGTGCCAGCAAGCAGTACGCTGCCGATAAAAAAAAAGAAAAATGGATGGGCAAAAATTATCGCAATGTCTGGGAAACTCCGGTTGAAGCTCGTGTTTTCGACATTACCAAAGAAAAAGGAGGACTTACCATTCTCAAACGCGGGGGCGGACAACAAACAAAATCAATACGAATGGAAACTACAGACGGCCGACAGTATGTTTTGCGCTCGTTGGAAAAATTCACAGAAGGGGCATTACCCCGGGAGATGACAAATACTTTTGCCAAAGACATTGTGCAAGACCAAATTTCAGCATCAAACCCATATGCTGCACTTCCGGCTGCAGTATTGGCCAAACATGCAGGTATTTTTCATACCAATCCTGAAGTAGTTTACGTGCCGCAAGATCCCCTGCTACAGCAATACAAGGAAGACATGCGCAGCGGTTTGTTTTTGTTAGAAGAACGCCCAACCGGAAACAGAAGCGACTTAAATAGCTTTGGAAATTCGAAATCCATTGTTGGTACAGACGAGGTAATTGAAAAAACAACCGGCGATGAAGACCATCTGGTTGACCAACATGCTGTACTGAGGGCACGATTGCTGGATATTTATATTAACGACTGGGACAGACACGACGACCAATGGCGCTGGGCTTCGTTTAAAAAGAAAGGAAAAACCATTTATCAACCTATTCCGCGAGATCGCGACCAAACCTTCTTTGTTAACCAGGGAATATTGCCACGAATTGCTTCGCTGCCTTTTATTCTGCCTAAAATTCAAAATTTCCAGCCCCGCACAAAATACATTATCGGGCTGGGGTTTAATGCCCGTTACTTCGACCGTACTTTTCTTACACAAATGGAATGGAAAGACTGGAAATCTGCAACCAACGACTTAATGCAACGAATGACTCCCCGGGCAATTGACGAGGCCATGCGTACTTTTCCGAAAGAAGTACAACCTTTAGTGGCCGATTCAACAGCCCAAATTCTACTGGAAAGGAAAAAATACATGAAAGAAATGGCACACGAACTCTACCTCTATCTTGCCAAAAGGGTAAATGTTACAGGAACAAACAAGCGCGATATTTTTGAAATTAACCGAAAAACAGACAACAACACCGAAGTAAATGTTTTTCACCGTAAAAAAGACGGCAGCAAAGGCCAACAAATCTTCCACCGCACTTTTCATACAAACGAAACCCGTGAGATTGTTTGTTACGGACTAAAAGCCAAAGACCGATTTGTACTGAAAGGCAATGTAAAAAAAGGCCCGATTGTTCGAATTATTGGCGGGCAAGACAAGGATGTTGTAATCGACAGTTCTTCGGTGGCCGGGTTAAGGCGCAAAAACATTGTTTACGACCTGAAGAAAAGCACCGTGGTAAAAGGCGGAAAAGAAACGAAAAAAGAGCTTTCCGACAATAAAGTTATTCATGAATACAACCGGAAATATTTTAAACCCGACAGGGGAATGCCTCTTGCTACAGCAGGATACAATGCCGACGACGGCATATATCTCGGTTTTGGCAGGTTATGGTATCGCCAGCATTTCAGGCGCGATGCAAAGTATTCGATTCTGGGCGACTATGCCATTAAAAATTCGGCGTATAATATTAAAGCAAAATTCGAATCGATTTCGACCAATAACGGTCTCGATTACATTGCCGGATTTGAAGTTAGCGGGCCCAATTACACCACCAACTACTTTGGCTTGGGGAACAAAACGTCAAAAGAATACAAGGGGCATAACTACAAATACTTCAAAACCAGACAACAGCGGATAGTTGTACAACTAGCTCTGCAAAAACGTTTTGGAAAATCGGTCTGGGCGCGTTACGACGAGGATAATGCCAATAACGACCACCCGGTTAATGAACACAAAACAGGAATAAGCCTGAAATGGAAAATCTCAGACACAAAAAAGAAATCGAATAAGTTTATCAGCAATTTTGCACACAACGGGTTAACACCCGGGAACCTGGGACAAAAACAATACGCTATTATTGGTGCTTATTATAATTACCAACGGCTGAATAAAGATTTCAGACCTACCCGGGGATTTACTTTTAGCGCAGCGGCAGACCGGTATATTAACCTACAGGGAAACGAACCCGATTTTACAAAAATTATCGGTTCGTATACAGGATTGTTGAGCTTTCATAAAAATCCACGAACGGTTTTTGCTTTTCGAGCAGGAGGTGAAAAAATATTTGGCGATTATTATTTTCATGATGCAGCCATCCTCGACGGCAAAACAAACCTTCGGGGCTATCGTAAAACCCGGTTTTATGGCGACGCCTGTGCTTATTTTAATGCCGAACTTCGAATAAAACTCATCGACTTTAAAAATTACATTCTTACCGGGGAACTTGGCCTGCTGCTGTTCAACGATGTAGGCCGGGTATGGCTCGACGGCGAAAATTCCAACCAATGGCACAACGGATATGGAGGCGGGTTCTGGCTCTCGCCGTTCAAAATGGCCATTGTTACCGCTACCATCAACCATAGTAAAGAGGATAACCTGCTTCAATTTAAATTTAGTTATATGTTTTGATGCAAATAAAACAGCCCATGGCTGAGATAATAACTGAGACACACACTGACTGCCCCGATTTATCGAGGAGCTATCTGGTATTTTAGCTCACCCTAAAAACAGGCTACATAAAAATATAAACAGATGAATTATTAATAAACTGAATGAATAAACATGATTCGAAAACTACTTCTATATATCGTTTTTTGCCTGCCCGGGCTGCTCAATGCTCAAGAAATAATTTTAATTCGCCACTCCGTTGTTTCGCTGCAAACCAAAGGCTGGATGAGTGCAAAAAAAGCAATAGAATTGCGGGCAGCCTACAACAATGCCCCGGTGTATAATTTTAATCCGGATTTGGTACTGGAGAAAATCCCCCGACGCATTACCGATACGGTTTATATAAGCGCAATGCCACGTTCGATTACCACAGGCATTGTTTTGTTTGGCGATTCGGTACAATTTGTTTCGGTAAAACAGCTTAACGAGTTTGACATGCACATGGTACGACTGCCACTTCTGCTCCCGTATAAAGCATGGACGGCTATATCAAGAGGGATATGGCTAATGGGAGTGAAAAAACAGGGAACAGAATCATACAAAGAGGCACAAAAAAGGGTAAGAAGAGTATGCAATATTATTGAGCAAAAAGTGCAACAGGACAAACAGATAATCCTGGTTACACATGGATTTATAAACCGAAAGATAGCGAAAGAGTTAAAAAAAAGAGGATGGCGAATCACTCAAAACAAAGGACAAAAAAACCTCGGTGCTACGGTATTGTTGAAATAAATTATTATCAATTCACGGCTTACTGAAATACACAACAAGTCAATCCGGTCGTTAATGTATGGCCCCCAGGATTTGTTCATCTTCGGTAATCTCACCTTTTGCCAATTTTATTGCCGTTTCAATTAATGCCAAATGCGAATAGGCCTGTGGAAAATTCCCGAGTAAACGTTTGGTTTTAAAATCGATATCTTCACTAAAAAGTCCAACATGGTTGCTATACGACAGTAACTGTTCGAATAACTTTTCCGCCTTTTTCCGGTCTCCAATAGCATTTAGTGCATTTATCAACCAAAAAGTACAGATGGTAAAAGAAGAGCTTGGCAAACCAAAATCATCTTTGTTCTTATAGCGATACATCAATCCGTTGACACACAGTTCTTTTTCCGTTGCCTTTACCGTTCGCACGTACTTTTCATCTTTTGCATCAATAAAACCATAAGGCTCCATTAACAAAGTTGCGGCATCTAAATCTTCAGAGCCATAATATTGGGTAAATGCGCCAATTTTCTCATTCCAGGCATTTTTGAGTATATCTTCTTTTATCTTATTGGCCAAAGGCCTCCAGGTGTTTACATATTTTTCTTTATGAATAAATTCGGCAATCTTAACAGCACGGTCAATCGCAGTCCAGCACAGCACTTTTGAGAAGGTAAAATGTTTTTCTCCGGTTCGTATTTCCCAAATTCCTTTATCCGGTTTTTCCCAGTTATCGGAAACGGTTTTAACAATACTTCGCACAATTGTCCACAATGATTCTCCGTCTTCCAGCGATATTTTAAATTCGGTAAATTGCTGAAAAATAACATCCATCAAAATGCCATAAATATCATTTTGTTTCTGCATATATGCAGCGTTTCCTATTCTCACCGGCGACGAATTATGGTATCCGCTTAAATGCTCCAATGTTTCTTCATGAAGTTTTTTCTCATGATTTATCCCGTACATGATTTGTATCTTCTCATTTTTATCGGGAATAATGTCGGTAATAAATTGCATAAACCGTTTTACAGTGTTCAGATGCCCAAGGATGGACATTACCTTTATTACCATTGAAGCATCGCGGATCCAGCAAAAACGGTAATCCCAATTACGTTCTTCGCCAATAGTTTCAGGGAGCGAAGTAGTTATTGCTGCCAGCACGGCTCCGGTTTTATCATAGCTCAGTAATTTCAGCGCCAGTGCACTTCGTACTATTTCAGTATTATATTTTGCAAATGATGTAAGTTTATTGGCCCATTCCAACCAGTAAACTTTTGTTTTTTGCAATTTCAGGTATTGCCGGTCAAGCGTTTGGTTTAAAAGCTTCTGGTCGTACGACACCAACACGAATGCGGTACGCTTCAGTTGAATCGGGTTTTCGTTTAGAATATCCTGCTTGTTCAAATCGGTATACAGGTAAAGCGAATCGTATTCGCCTTCGGTAGTATAGCATTTAATGTATTCCTCCTCATCAACCAGGCGGGTATTGAACCGGGCATATTCCACTCCTGGATTATAACGCAACCGGAAAACAGGGTTTCCCCATTTGTATTTTATATAACGGATAATATCGGGAGGAGTAAAATAGCCAAAGTCCTTGGTTTTAAAACGTGGCATAAAGTCAACGACTTCGAAACACCCTTCTTCGCTTTTAAAACGCGTTACAACAATATTTGTTGTCCGGAAATAAGACTGGGTTATTTTGTAGCTATCGTCAACAATAAACTCAAAACTTCCCCCTTTTTTCTCATCAAGAATTTTGGCAAAAACCGATGATGAATTAAAATCCGGCAGGCAACACCAGTCAATCGACCCTTTTTCGGAAATTAACGCTGCACTCCGGCAGTTCCCGATAACTGCATAATTCAAATTATCCATGTATCTCTTTTACTTTCAACAGACAAAGCTAAACAAATGCATCAAAAAAAGACAAGGCATACATCAAAACGTCTCGATTCTTAAGCGAATCAGGATTTTGTATTAACAATTTCGCCGATAAGTTTTCGTACTTCCCTGTAATTATCGAGATAAAATTTTGCTGCCGAATTTTCAGTTCCTACTTTTATGGAATGTGCCTCCTGAGGCAATTCTTTAAAAAGAAATTCATCGGTCCAGTCATCGCCAATGGCCATTATAAAATTAGCAGGATTATTGCGCAAAAAGGCAGAAGCGGCAAGCCCTTTATTAATCCCTGAGACCTTGATTTCCACTACTTTTTTTCCTTCCAGAATTTCAAGATCCTGGTTAATAATCAGGGTAGAAATATCGGTTACCAGTTCAAGAGCACGTAAGGTGCCCAACTCTATTTCGGCTTTGCGGTAATGCCAGGCCAAAGAATAAGTTTTTTCTTCAATCATGCTTCCCGGGGTACGGTCGACATATGATTCCAGCACTGGCAAAATATTCTCTTTCCATTCGGGATGAATAGGTTTCTTCTCTATCCATTCCTTTCCCGGCTGTTTAACCCAGGCACCATGTTCGGCAATTAAAATATATGCCCTGTTCCCAAACCATTTTTCAAATGTTTCCCTATCTCTGCCACTCACCAATACGAGTTTAGTGCCTTTGGCCTGAGCAAGATTGTCAAGCAACTGGTATAACTCTTCATCCGGAACAGCAGCTTGCGGATTTGCATAAAAACGCTGTAGTGTTCCGTCGTAGTCTAAAAAGACAACTTTCTCTTTTGCGGCCAAGAAATCTTTATAAATTTTCGCCTTAATTTTGGGAGATATTTTCCGGGCATGGTAGTCCTGTTGCTTTTTCGCGGTATCTTCCAAGGCACTCATAAACTCAGCAGCCCATTTATGAATGTCGTATCTTTTAATGCGTTTTTGCATAGTACGAATGGACTTCTCTCGTTCGTCGTCCGGCATTTTTAAAGCCTGAAGAATAGCATCGGCCGTACCTGGAATATTGTTGGGATTCACCGAAATGGCTTCGCCCAGCTCTTTTGTTGCCCCGGCCATTTCACTTAAAATAAGTGCTCCTTTGTGGTTTACCTTCGAGGCCAGGTACTCTTTTGCCACAAGATTCATTCCATCTCGCAAAGGAGTAAGCAGGGCAATATCGGCCGAGCTGTATAATTCGATAAGGTTTTCTAATGGCATTGAGCGGTAAAAATAAATAACCGGGTTCCAATTCAGGGTTCCAAATTCGCCATTGATGTTTCCCACCAAAACATCAACTTCGTTTTTCAGCTTTTGATACTGTTTTACATCGGTGCGCGACGGAACAGTGAGCATTATCAGCGATACTTTTTCTTTGTATTCCGGATTTTTTTCAAGAAAATAACGAAATGCTTTTAAGCGTTGCGGAATTCCTTTGGTATAATCCAGCCGGTCGATTGACAAAATAAGCTTACGGTCGGGCATGCGCAATAAAAAACGGTCGATATCCTGGTGCTCTTTTGAACGTTCCTGTATGGGTTTACTCTGAATTTTAAGCGCCTGTTGTTCAAACTTTTCATAATCAATTCCCATCGGAAAAACATCAATAAAAACCTGTCGGTCGTCAAGTTTTATCTGCATAAAATCTACGTCGTAGCCCAGCAGTCGTTTTACAGAACTGGTGAAATGGCGGGCATAATCGTAGGTATGAAATCCTACCAAATCAGCACCAAGTAAGCCTTCGATAATTTCCTCCCGCCAGGGCAATATTCGTATTAACTCGTAAGACGGGAATGGAATATGCAAAAAGAAACCAATGGTTAAATCGGGGCATTTTTCTCGTAAAATCTTAGGCAGCAACAAAAGCTGGTAATCGTGCACCCACACTTTATCGCCCACTTCGGCATTTTCAATTATCTTTTTGGCAAACAGTTCGTTTACCCGGCAATAAGCATCCCAAAATGTTTCGTTTATTTTGGCAAAATCAGAAAAGTAATGAAACAGCGGCCATAACGTGGCATTGCTAAAACCATCGTAATAATTGGTTATTTGTTCTTCTTCCAGAAAAACAGGCAAACACTGCTCTTTTTTTAATAATGCGGTTATTTCGTTCGTTTCCTGTTGTGTTTCGGGAATCATACCCGGCCAGCCAATCCACAGGCTGTTGTTTTCTTTATGGTACGATTTTAACCCGGTTGCCAGGCCTCCTGCGCTGGGGGTAACTTTTATTATTTTTTCATCCTTTTCTATTTTAACCGGCAAACGGTTTGAAGCTATTATTAATTTTCCCATTGTGTAGTTTGCAGAAAAAAATTAACATAACCAAATATACACAAATCAAAACGTAAGGCGAAGTACAAAATTAACAAATAATAAACAGCACAACGTTCCGTGAAAGTTTCATGGCTATAGACAAGGGCGCGAGCCTGTCTTCCCTTGGCTATATAATCTCCTTCACCGAAAAAAATGCAAAATGGTTGTATTAATGAGAAAAATATCTTTTCCGGCTTAATTCGCTACGGGTTTCCAAAAGTTTTTTCGAAATGCCTACTTTATATATATGCGGACTGATAAAGCGCTTGTGCTCATCGGGTAACTGTTCCGCTCTCGATTCAAGGTAAGCATGAATTTCAGGAACCGTTGTTCGGGGCAATAACACGTTCCCCATTTCAAATACTTTCGACATCAGCGGTTCACACTTCAGCCCTTTTATTTCAGTATTTTTTTCAGGATGAACAGGATGATATACGGTTGTTATTCCCCCCGGATTTTCATCTTCAAGGAGAATTCCGTCGCGGTAGAACTTCCCGTTTTCATCGAAATAACGATACACCCTCTTTTGTCCAGGCAGGGTTACTTTTTCAATGTTCTCCGAAAATTTCATTTTAGGCACACCATCAATTTCCGATAGTTTATAAACCCCGTCGAGTGCTGCATTTTCTTTCCCGGTTATAAGCTCGGTACCTACCCCAAAGGCATCCAGAGCTGCCTCCTGATCTTTTATTAACGATTTTATTACATACTCATCCAATTGGTTGGAAGCCACAATCTGCACATATTCAAGTCCTGCATTGTCAAGCATTTCCCGTGCTTTTTTGCTTAAATAGGCCAGGTCGCCACTATCCAGCCGAATGGCTTTTAGACGGTTCCCATTCTCTAGCATCTCACGAGCAATTGTTATGGCATTAGGGACACCGGATTTTAAAGTATCGTAAGTATCTACCAACAGGATGGTATCGTCGGGATGCGTTTGTGCATAGGTCCGGAATGCTTTCAGCTCGGTGTCGAAACTTTGCACCCAGCTGTGTGCCATTGTTCCGCTCACCGGAATTCCAAACATTTTGGCAGCCAGCACATTCGACGTAGAGCTTGCTCCCCCTATACATGTTGCCCTGCTGGCATGAAGAGCTCCCAGCCCCTGGGCACGGCGTAAGCCAAAGTCGGAAAAAGGCCTTTTTCCTGAAGAACGTTTTACCCGAAAGGCCTTAGTTGCAATTAACGATTCAAAATTCAGAATATTCAGCAAAAAACTTTCAATAAGCTGGCATTCGATAATATTTCCGCTTACCCGCATCAAAGGCTCGTTCGGAAAAACAATTTCGCCTTCTTTTACACTGTAGATTGTCCCCGTAAATTTAAAATCGCGGAGATAATCAATAAAAGCAGGGGCTAGACCCTGTTCTTCCAGGTAGCGCAAATCAGACTCGGAATAAGTAAAATGTGTCAGCATTTCCAAGAAATCCTGAAGGCCTGCAAAAACAGTATAACCTCCCTGATAGGGATTGGTACGAAAATAATAATCAAAAGTAACCTGCTGTCTTTGTTTATCGGATTCGAAATAGCCCTGGGCCATTGTTAATTCGTAGAAATCGGTGTATAAACCGAAATATTGTGACTGGTCGAAATACATCTCTTTTAATGTTTAAAAATGTAAATGTAGTCAGGCTTAATTAATTAATCAATACTTCAATGCCAGATATCCACAAATAATAAACTATTTAAGATTTTTTTCAGGAAGTAAAAAGGCAAAAGAACAAGAAAAGATGGTCGTTTTTGAAACGATTCCTAAACCAGGCTGTTGTTGTCGGTATCCGGAAAAACAAGCGTTGGCTGAAAACTTTTGGCTTCTTCAAAATCCATTAAAGCATAAGAGATAATAATTACGATATCTCCAACCACTACTTTTCGTGCTGCCGGCCCGTTCAGACAAATCACACCCGATCCTCTTTCTCCCTTAATTACATACGTATCCAAACGTTCGCCATTGTTGATATTTACAATCTGAACTTTTTCATTTTCAATCAGATTGGCAGCATCCATCAAATCTTCGTCGATGGTAATGCTTCCCACATATTGCAGGTTGGCCTCGGTAACCGTTACCTTATGTATTTTCGATTTACAAACTTCTATTTGCATGACTCTGCTTTTTTAAAAAACAATATTGTCAATTAATCTTACTTTTCCACAAAAAACAGCGATACATCCCACTTTTGTACTTTCTTCGTTCCAATTTTTCACCGGCTGCAATTGCTCATCGTCAACAATCTCAAAATATTCCACCTTCAGGAAGGGGTTTCGATTGATTTCGTCAACAACCCACCGGGTAATTTCTTGTACGTTTTTTTCAGGAATAAGTTCTTTCGCTTTAAAAAGAGTTTTTGATATATTGACGGCATTTTCGCGCTGCTCTTTTGCCAACAGCTTATTTCGCGAGCTTAACGCCAAACCGCTTTCTTCTCTTACAATAGCACAGGCAACAATCTCAACCGACAGTTGAAGTTGCTTTACCATATTTTTGATGATAGCTACCTGCTGAAAATCTTTCAACCCGAAATAGGCTTTATGTGGCTGTACCAAATTAAACAATCGACTGACCACCTGAGCCACCCCGTTAAAATGCCCGGGACGAAATTTCCCCTCCATCACTTTCTCGAGGTTGCCAAAGTCGAAAACCCGATTGTCGGGTTCAGGATAAACCTCCTGTAGCGAAGGCGCAAAAACAATATTACAACCAGTTGAAGTTAATAGGTCCCAATCGGCTTCTAAAGTACGCGGATAATGCTCAAGATCTTTAACATCGTTAAACTGAGTTGGATTTACAAAAATACTAACAACCGTTACTTTATTTTCTTTTACAGAACGTTTTACAAGCGACAAATGACCTTCATGCAAAGCTCCCATTGTTGGTACAAAACCAATATAATCTTTGCATAAATTCTGTAATTCCTGTTTTAAATCATTAACAGTTCTAACCAGTTTCATATCCTTAAAAATTGCGGCACAAAGTAAACAAATATAATTGTTAAAATTGCACAAAAAATAAGGATAGTAACTAACTGTATTTCATGTAAATTGAATATTAAGTTTATTTTTATTACTTTTGTGCCCTGTTTGTAACCGCACAATTATCGATGGAAAAGAAAAAAATCCTTTATATTTCACAAGAAATCACCCCTTATCTACCAGAGAGTGAGATGTCGGAAATTTCCCGGTATTTACCGCAGGGAGTTCAGGAAAGAGACAGAGAAATAAGAACATTTATGCCACGTTATGGCTGTGTTAATGAGCGTAGAAACCAATTGCACGAAGTAATCCGTTTATCAGGCATGAACCTGGTTATTGATGATACCGACCATCCCCTAATTATAAAAGTTGCTTCAATACAGGCAGCCCGGATGCAAGTATATTTTATTGATAACGAAGATTATTTTCAGCGCAAAGCTGTTTTAACAGATGAAAATGGCGACGAGTTTGCAGACAACGACGAACGTGCTATTTTCTTTGCACGTGGTGTACTTGAAACTGTTATAAAACTGCGTTGGGCTCCCGACATTATCCACTGTCATGGTTGGATGACTTCGCTTGTCCCGCTTTATATCAAAAAATATTACTACAATGACCCGTTGTTCAGCAACTCAAAAGTAGTTTACTCGGCTTATAACGATGACTTCAAAAAAACGCTGAATAAAGACATGGGGCAAAAACTTCTGGTAGAAGGAATTACCCCCAATGATGTAAAAACAATTAAAGACCCAACATTTGTTAACATAAACAAGCTGGCAATTGATTATTCGGATGCTGTTATACAGGGAACCGAAACAATCAATGAAGAAGTAAAAAATCACATCCAAAAATCAGGGCTCCTGTTTCTGGATCACCAGCCGGATGAAAGTTATATTGATGCTTATAACGCATTTTACGACAAAATATAACATTGATTATTAAATCGAATCAAAAAAAACAGAAACTGGAGGCCTTCTTTCAATTTCTGTTTTTTTTTGCGGCTAACAAGATTTCGAACAAATTATACCAATCATTTTTTCAGTAGTTTTAAAACAGCTCCCTGGTTGTCAGACCAAACCTTAACACAATAGATTCCTGTTTTCCGATTGCTTAAATCTAGCTTATATTCTGTTAACCCAGGCACTTTTTCAGACAATAGCTTTTCTCCGCTAACCGAAAAAACAATTAACTTCCGGATGGCTCCGCCGCTGGATTTTATGGTAAATTCTCCCGACGAAGGATTTGGAAAAGCAACAATATCAGCATTAACAAAATCCGGGTTATCGCCAGAAGTATTATTGTCTTCATCCGAATAATATTCGTAAGCTCCAATTTCATAACCATTTCCGTTAGGACGAGACTTCCCGTTAATGTCTTTATCTACTCCCAACAAAGATAAATCGGCTCCGGCATCAATTAACATTGAGTTTTCCTGAAGAAAAAAATCGTAACTGCCATTGTCTTTTTTAAAAAGCGGCTTGTAGCTTGTCACATTATCTCCCCACGGGGTTAATGGTTGTTCACTAAATGTAGAATCGTTGTAATAATTATTGTTGGATGCCCAAACATACGATTCGCTGGCGCTAAAAATCTGGGTAACATTATAAAATAAACAGTTATACACTTTCCAGCCTCCAGTAGTCCATCCTTTCAATACCTTTCCTTCCGGCTGATTTGCAAAAGTACAGTTATAAATGGTCATGTTTGAACCGCAAATGGAATAAGTTCCGCAGTCAGAAAAGACACAATTTTTCACCAGCGCCCGGGTTTTGTTGAATAGCCCATAGTTTCCTCCAATAATTTTGCAAGCATCAATACACCATCCGGCAGAGGTTTTACCAAGATAAACAGCCGAAGACCCCTCGTAACCAATCAGTGTTGAATTTTTCACAGTAACAGTGTCTGCACCGTTTTGGATAATGGCAAATTTTCCCGGCATGTCCGAATGATCCAGCATACAGTCTTCGATAACAACATATCCGTTTGATTCGCCCTGAATACAATCGCCTCCCGAAGAGCCGATATCCTGTTTCCAGTCATACCACCGGTTTACATCGTGTATTTTTGTATTTTTAATAATAATGGTATCGTTATGGCTCGAAAAAATACCATCGACACGAATTCGGTGAATGTATAAATTCGATAAAATAATTTTCCCATAGCCATAGGGGTTGGTTCCCCACCATGCCGAACTTAGCTCCATGCTATCGGCCCACAAAAAATCACACTTTGCAGTGTCGCCAGTAAAGGTAATGCAGGTTCCTGTATCTTGGCATTGTATATTTATTCCCTGTATATATTGTTGGGTTCCGTAAAAACAAAGATGCTTATTGGTAGTTGTTCCATAAAAGAGAGGGCGGGCACCGCTACCATAGCCCCCGAAATAGACCGAATCGACACCAATACTAACTTTCCGGAAAACCTCTAATGTATCGCCACGCTTAAAAAGATAAGCGGTTCTGCTCTTAAAACTAAATTCATCCCAACTGTTATAGGGTTTTTCCCTGCTGCCATCTCCACTTTTTGAGCTTGCTCCGGCAATATAAACAGTATCGTTTATCCACGGGAAACTAGTCGGAAAATCCTGAGACAGAACTGCGAGGCATTGAAAAAGAATGCTAATGGTTAAAATAATTTTGTGTTGAATTCTAATTACGAACATTTTCTTTTCGATAAAAATATTTTACTGATTTTCAAAAAATTTTTAAATAACAACAGAGCGTTAGATTTTTAGATATGAGACATAAGACTTTTGCCAATATGCTAATTATCAATTTATATCCTCGAAAACAGAAAGGCATCTAAAACACTAGCTGTCAAAACACATACAAAAAAATCAACAAACTGTTAAAATAAGTCACTAACGGATATTTTGAATTGTAAAAAAAACTGGCTCTCTCATACGCAGCCTCTTAATATATTCCTCAAAGCCCTAGCTGAGCCTTAAATTTCTTATCTTTTGAATTTTTGCAGCTCATATAGATTTTTAACCGGCATAAAAAAACAGCCAAATCATTTTTTTACGACACAATTCTAAATTTGCCGACAAAATAAAAAGTAATACTGTTTTCTTTCAAATTTCAGAAGTTGACAAAAAGAGGATAGACAGAAAAAACAAAATTTTTAACCGCGTAAAAAAATACAATATTGCCAAAACTACCTTTTGGGTTTACACAACTTAACACAATAGATTGTAGTGTTTTAATATGAAGCCTGAAACTTTTGTCAATTATGCTAAATCAGGTTATTACACAAGAAGCAGGAAAGAGTCAGAACGCTCACAATCAACCACATAAAAACTGGAATGAATGAACGGGCAACACAATCACCCTTTAAAAGGGAAACCCGACACTAAGTTGGAAACGGGTTTTTGAATCTTTGTTATTATCGGCGACTAAAAACTGAATTGGACCAATTATCGAATTATATTTTATACCGGCACTAAATCCCCAATAATAATCTTTAAATGATTTATGTCTTAATTCTTCCCAGAGATCAGAACTGGTATCACAAAAATTTCCAACGTTTGCATTTCCTGACAAGTATAAATTATTCAGGACTTTAAAATCGAATCCGGACTTTGCAACAAAAAAATTAGATGCAAATATTTCAGCATAGTTAAAGCCCGAAAAATTTGTGTGCTCCTCATTTTCTCTCAAATAATCGCTTCCGAGTACAAAATATCCGGCTTCTTCCGATTCGTCCATATTTACTCCCACATTAAAGCCAAGATGACAGGTAGCTCTATCCCAAAACGTTTTGTACCATTTATTTTCACACGTTAATGTTACATAAGCTCCGCTACGTTCATTTATAAAATACTCAAAATCATCACCATACATTTTATTTCTCATCACAGCTTTCGAATTCAGGTAATGCGTAAAATACACGTTGAAAATCATTCCTTTTTTGGGGAAATACAAGTCATCGGTTGTATTCACTTTGTAATAAGCTGAATATCCCCATTCATCGCTAATATATTTCCCAAAACCTGCTTCTTCGAAAATTAACCTTAAATCCATTTCCGGTTTTAACATGTTGTGTTTGTAAAATCCGTCGCACCCCAGCTGATGACACAGCCCGGGCGAATAGCGCACTCCATATCCACCTTTAACTGTTCGCATTTTATAATGTCCGATCTCCTCTCCGGAGCTATACAGAGGCAACTTATAATCGAGTCCGTTAAAAAAGAAATGGCTTGTAAAATGCTGTTTCTTTCCCAACAGCCGGTTCATATCTATTTTAAACTCCGGATTCTTCGAAATATTCAAGGTTAATAAAATACGGGTTGACGGTCTGATAACATTCCTCAGGGTAACGTTTGCGACAAGCCCAACTCCAAAATCATTGGTATAATTGGGTGTAAACTGAAATACCACCCTCGGATTTTCTTTTACATGAAAAATAAGAATATAGTCCTCATCATTTTCATCTTTTTTTAGCGAATAGGTAAGTTTGCTAAAATATGGCGAACCATGAATGTATTCAATCGCGTCCAAAATTTCCTGTACCGAAACCGAGTCTCCCTTTTGAATTCCCGATTTCGATTTTACATAATCAGCAGACATGTTTTTTAAGTTTTCCACCTTAATTTCGGAAATCCGAATCTTTTCCGGTTTCTTTATTGCGGGAACTTTTTTGTAAGAAAGTTTTAAGCTGTCGGCCAAAGCTTTTAACTCATCGTAGTTTGCCCAGGCAGCTTTTTCTCCCATTTTTTCAATAATCTCGCCACTGGTAAAATCACCCGATCCATATTTTCCTAAATTGGGCAGGATGAGTATATCTACTTTTTTATATTGCTCCCGGGCATCTACAACCCCGGCCAGCACAACCGAACGCGCCAAAACCGAAGACATTGATTTCAAATCATCGGCAGTAACATCTTCCGGAAATCCTACATACACACCAATAATGATATCGGCTCCCATATCAATGGCTTCCTGTACCGGAAAATTCCGGGCTACTCCTCCGTCAACCAACAACATAGAGTCTTTTCGAACCGGAGCAAAAACCGTTGGGATGGCCATACTCGAGCGGATTGCCTGCGCCAAATCACCCGATTTTAGCTCAACCCTTTTGCCCGACACCACATCTACCGCCATACAATGAAAAGGAATTGGTAAGCTGTCAAAACGTTGTTGTTCGGTTAAAGGCCAGAATAATTCAGAAAATTTATTTTCGAGATGCTGTCCCTCAATCATCCCGGACGGAAGGTCTATCTTTTTTTCTTCAATCAATAATTTAAAGATATATTTATTGGTCTCGTTCTTTTCGTCCATTGCAACCTTGGTCAGTTTCTCATTGTCCGTTAAAAGATAATTCCAGTCGGTTTCGCGGGCAAACAGAGCAATTTCATCGGCAGTATACCCAACTGCATATAAGCTCCCGATAATACTTCCCATGCTGGTTCCGGTTATAATATCAGGTTTTATTCCTACCTCTTCGAGCACTTTTAATACGCCAACATGGGCAAAACCTTTTGCGCCGCCTCCACTTAACACCAATCCTATTTTGGGGCGGGTTTTAAGAGTATCGGGCTTTTGAGCATACACTTTTCCTGTTGACAGAGAAATACCCAACAGGCTTACAATACAAATCGTTGTTAAAATCCGAAATGCATTTTTGTTTCTTGTCTTCATGCAATTTAATTTGTGGTTATAAGTCATCATATGCCTGTCGGCAGTCAGGGGACTTATTCTTTAACATTATCTTTTGCTCCGATTATATACCGGCATGCTTGTTTCTCCTAAGCGTAATTGTTTTCTTTCTGACATTATTTTACGAAAATAAAAAAATCCTTTGAAAACAGGAACCATTTCATAAAACGGAGCTCTGTTTTCAAAAGATTTCAATACTATTATAATTTCAAAATTTCGTTTAATTACCGATTAAAGAATAACATTAGCGTTAAAGTTGCTTCGCATTTAACGCTGTCATAAATCTATAGGCATTGTGTACTCCCTGTTTGGCAATGTAATAACTGCTCCCTGTTCATAACGCTAATACATAAATCCGGATTCATGCATTTATGTCTATTTTACTTCGGTTAATCCTTCCGGGCGCATTTCCCAGTATTTTCCGGGCATATCACCGGTCCAGGTATTGGAAACATTTTCAACATCGTGAAGAATAGCTTCCATACCATCTCCAATGTACACTGACTTTCCTTCGGGCACTTTAAGCGTAACGTATACTTTTTGTTTGCGCCATTTATGGCTTCTTTTCAAAAAGAAATACGGCGAAAACACAAATGTTGAGTCGCTAAGCGTATAAGAATAGTCAATTCCCCGACAGTTCGTTCGTCCCTCATCCCTGTTTTTTCCTGACGAAACATATTTTATATTAATCACAAAATCATTGGTTGCACTACGCTCTATGTCCAATCTGGGTTCTTCTGCAAAAATGTTTTCACCGTTGATTCGGAATACTTTAAACCCGTCAATATCCCAACCTGTTTCAGAAGATCTTTCATACCTGTTCTCAGCCATTTGCAGGTATAGCGTCCGGCATTTCCCGCAATCAACAATTTCGTTATTGTTTACCGATGTTCTTGTACTAAAGTCGTGAATTTTGGACACAGAGGCAGACAACAACAACAGCAATGCAATCAGCCAAATACCGGCCATCCCTACAACGATAGCCGTATTATTCGATTTATAACGAAATATCAGTTTGGAGCCGACGTACAGCATGGCCAACAATGGCATTCCAACAATAACGCATATCAGGAACAATCCAAGAGTAAATGTTTCGGGGTCAACCAAATAGCCAAATATATCGAGCGCATGAATCTCGGGCGACCAAACCAGGGGCCACCCCGCCACAAAGGACTGACCGACAATTGCCGTTGAAATAAGTCCGAACAAACCGAAAAAACCGGAAAAAGTAAGAACTATCCCGACAAATACGGCAAAAACCCGAACTAATACTCTAAAAACATCATCAAGAGGATTTACCCTGCTGACGTTTGTTTTTTTTTTAGATGTTGTTTCTCCACTTTCCTCCCGGGCTGATTTTTTAATGTTTTGCACATTGGCTTCCTGCCCGCGCATTTCAAGTCGCTGAGCAATGGTTGCAGCTTTGGGGACGGCAATCCACAAAATAATATAGGCCCAAAATCCCACACTGTAAGAAAAGAACAACAGGAGGAATATTACCCGGATTACTACTGTGTCAATATTAAAATAAGCCCCTACTCCACTACAAACGCCTCCTAACACACTGTTGTCCGGATCGCGATACAAACGTCGCTTGCATTTTGTTTCCGAAGCCGAAAATTCACTTTCACCATCTTCGCCTTCTTCCTGTGCAAAATCTTCGGGGGTTCCCATAATCTTTATTACTTCAGCAACCATTTCTTCGGTAACCACCTTATTGGCTTCGGTAATTTTCGAGTTAAATATCTCTGCAATACGTGCTTCAATGTCAACAATCACTTCTGCTTCTCCTGCCCCAAAATGATTTTTTAGGTTAAGCAAATAATTTTGCAACATTTCATACGCATCTTCTTCAATATGAAAAATTGAACCGCTTATGTTGATTGTAAATGTTTTCTTCATCTTATTTAATATTGTTTATTTGCATTTTGTTCTGATTTAATTTTAGCGACAGCCTCTTTTAACTCCCGCCATGATATTTCCAGTTCGTTAAGAAAATTACGGCCAAAATCGGTTAATTCGTAATATTTTCGTGGTGGCCCCTGTGTCGACTCCTCCCACTGATAGCTAAGAAATCCTGCATTTTTAAGACGGGTTAGTAATGGATAGAGCGTACCTTCGACTACAATCATTTTGGCGGCTTTCAACTTTTCAATAATATCACTCACATACAGGGGCTTTCCATCCAGCATAAGCAAGATGCAATATTCCAATACCCCTTTCCGCATTTGGGCTTTTGTGTTTTCTATTTTCATGCGTTTAAAATTGTCTGTTTTATAAGGAATTTATTTTTCCCCTGCAACTACCATTCATAAAACGTTATTTGCAATACAAATATATAAACTTTTTTTGAATACCATGCAATGCATAGTACTATTTTATTTTAAGATCATAGAAAAATATACTCCAAGACAATAGTCCCCAAAACAAATGAATTATCCCAATTCTTCAAGAAAAATGCATAAAAAAAGCCCGGAGCAATACTCCGGGCTTCTCTATAATGTATAAAATCTTCGAATTACAACAAAGCGTTTACTTTTGAAACACCTTCTGCACTTGTAGTCAATTTTTCTTTTTCAGCATCCGAAAGCTCTATTTCAACAACTTTTTCGATACCGTTTTTACCAATAACACATGGAACACCTATTGAAATGTCTTTCAGTCCATATTCGCCATCAAGCAAAGCAGAGCACGGGAACATTTTTTTCGAATCCAAAGCAATGGCACGAACTAACTCAGAAACAGCTGCTCCCGGAGCATACCATGCACTTGTTCCGAGCAATTTTGTTAATGTTGCGCCACCGACTTTTGTTGCTTCAACAACTGCTGATTTTTGTTCTTCGGTTAAGAACTCAGAAACAGGCACACTATTACGAACTGCTTTTTCAACAAGCGGAACCATACCAGTATCGCTGTGCCCACCAATTACCATAGCCGAAATGTCAGACTGTGCACAACCGATAGCTTCAGCTAACCTGTATTTAAAACGAGCGCTGTCTAAAGCACCGCCCATACCAATAATACGGTTTTTAGGAAGACCTGTAGCTTTGTGCGCCAGATAAGCCATTGTATCCATAGGATTACTAACCACGATAAGAATTACGTTAGGCGATTCTGCAATTAGTTTTTGTGCAACATCTTTTACAATTCCGGCATTGATACCAATTAACTCTTCGCGGGTCATTCCCGGTTTGCGAGGAATACCGCTTGTTATTACAGCTACATCGCTATTCGCTGTTTTCGAGTAATCGTTTGTAGTACCTACAATTGTTGAATCAAAACCGTTTAAAGATGCTGTTTGCATCAAATCCATTGCTTTCCCCTCTGCAAATCCGTCTTTAATGTCAATCAATACAACTTCGTCTGCAAAATCTTTAATGGCAATATATTCGGCACAACTTGCACCTACTGCTCCTGCTCCAACTACTGTTACTTTCATTTTATCTTCCAGTTTTTTAATTAATAAACATATATTCTTAAACGATTAATTATCAATCCGTTCAAGGCACACAAAGATAATTGATTTTATTTACAACAAAAAGTTCAGCGTTCGGATTAACGCTGTTTAACATTAATATAAAATCAAGGGGCAGAGAAGAAGTAGACACTTGCAGAGGGCAGGGAAAAAAGTTGCAGTTGGCAGGACATCCCCTTAGCCTCCTTCAAAATAGAAACAAGATAGCCTTGCTCTTTTTCTATTTAAGGAAATTAGGGGATAAACTTCTTCGGCGCATAGGCAAAAGCAGCTTAAAAAGCTAACTATATCTTTCGAATAATAGAAAAACTGCACAGAGCAACAGCAGCAAAGGAAGATTGCAAGAAGGAGCAACCGTTTTTTGCCCTATTAAAATTCGTGTAATTTGAGAAATTTGTGGCTAAACTTTTAGTAGCACTCTCGCAGAATTACTAATTCCGAGCTCATTTTCCCAGACACTCATTCGCTAATTCAGAAAATTGCTACCAGCTACCCCCGGCTCCGCCACCGCCAAAACTACCACCTCCGAAGCCTCCAAAACCTCCGCCGCTAAATCCGCCAAAGCTTCCTCCTCCCGAAGAAAAATCGCTAAAAGAACCGGAAGAACGCTGACTTCCTGACAACATACCCATTGCAATCCAAAAAGGCAAAGACTTACCCGGCGAATAAAAACGATTTTTCCGGCTTCGACTTAAAATAAAGACAATCAGTGCAAAAAAGATAAAAAAGACAGGAATTCCGGCACCACCTCCGCTAATGCTTTCCTGGTATTGTTCGGCGGTATATTCTCCGCGGGCAATAGCCATAATTACTTTCGCACCGGCTGCAATTCCGCCATAATAATCCCCGGTTTTAAAACGAGGAATCATCTCGTTGTTTACCACACTCCTGTTAACGGTTGCATCGGGGAGAACGGCTTCCAGTCCATAACCGGTAGCGACAAAAACCTGTCCGCGGCTATTGCCTTTTTTAGGTTTTACCAACATCACAATGCCATTATCTTTTCCTTTCTGCCCGATTCCCCATTTTTCGCCTATTTCAAAAGCATATTCCGAACGGTCGTATCCTTCGAGGTCGGCTACGGTTACCACTACAATTTGCGTTGAAGTTTCCCGTGCAAATTTTTCCAGCACATTTTCCAGGCTCTTATTTTCATTACTGTTCAATACCCCTGCAAAATCATTTACCAAACGAGGAGGTTCCGGTCGTTCGGGGATTTCGGCCCAAACAGGGCTCCCAAACAGAATAATTACGAATAGAAATATTATTATTTTCTTCATCTGTCTAAAATTAGTACCAAAACGAAAATCGCATGACACAAATAACAAGAAAAGACGCCTGAAAACGATGGGAAACAATTGTTTCCGGAAGTATTCAACAATTTTCGTCCTTTGTGTCAGAATTTTGTCAGGATTGTTTTATCTGTCTAAACTTTTGTGTCTCCCATTTGTTATGTGAGAAAAAATAACAGTCATACTCCTAGGTGCCTCAGTTATTATCTCAGCTATGGGCTGTTTCATCTGTTATCTTATCACTACTTTCCGAATGAAATCTCATCCGAAAGTTCGTTTACATCGTCTTCCTGATACGGGAAATAATTTTTTAATTGTTCTCCTGCTTTTATTATTCCGTTTGCAAGACCTTCAGCAACCTGCCCTTCTTTAAACTTTTCGGCAACAATGTCTCTTGTACTCTCCCAGAAATCATCTTCTACTTTTTGATTAATGCCCACATCTCCTAAAATCGCAAATTTCCGGTCTTTAACGGCCAAATAAAACAACACCCCGTTTCGAAGTGCCGTTTTGTGCATTTCCAGTTTCTCAAAAATATAGGCAGCCCTGTCTAAAACATCTCCTGCACATTTATTTTCGACATGCACTCTTATCTCTCCGGAGCAGTTTGTTTCTGCAGCTCTTATGGCATTAACAACTTGCAGCTTCTCCCCTTCTGTAAAATACTCATGAACCCCCATGTCCTTTTCGCATTAAATTTAAAATTTCACTTCAGGTGCTTTCTCGGCTCCTTTTTGTGCTTCGAAATACGATTTTTTTTCAAACCCAAACCATCCGGCATAAATAACCCTTGGTATTTTTCGGATATAAGCATTATAGGCCTGTGTTGCCTCATTAAATCTCTTACGTTCTACAGTAATACGATTTTCCGTACCTTCCAATTGTGCCTGCAAATCCAAGAAATTTTGATTTGCTTTCAGGTCGGGATATCTTTCGACCACTACCATCAAACGGCTCAAGGCCGACGAAAGTCCGTCCTGCGCCTGCGAAAACTGTTTTAAAGTTTCAGGCGTAAGTTTGTCCGCATCAATCTTAACCGACGTCGCTTTAGAGCGCGCCTCAATTACGCCTTCCAATGTTTCTTTTTCATGAGCAGCATAACCTTTCACCGTACTTACCAAATTCGGAATTAAATCGGCACGCCGTTGGTAAACATTTTCAACCTGACTCCACTGCGAACTTACCTGTTCATCCATTTCCACCATTTTGTTGTACCCACAGCTCGAAAATAAAAATGCACATACAACTGCTACAAATAAAACGATCCCGTTCTTCTTCATTTTTCGTATTTTTTTACCACCAAATTTCTTCTTTCTAAAACAAAAATCATCGTTATTTTCGGGGAAAAGCATTCTTTTATCGTTTTTACCCCTATTTTACAAGATGAAACAAAGATACAATGAATCATCCGAATTTCAGAAAGAAAAAAATCATTTCAGCAGACTCTTGATTATTCATAAAACATACAGTACTTTCACTTGTCAAAAAAACAAGACTTCCGAAGGACAAAGGGATTTATCTCTGAAAAACATAAAACAATGAATATTATAGAAATACAGGAACAAATACGGCAATCGGGACATCAAAAGGTAAAAATTGCGTTTGCAGATATTGACGGAATTTTGCGGGGGAAATACGTTCATAAAGACAAATTTTTGAATGCGCTAGAAAACGGACTTGGTTTTTGTGATGTAATTTTTGGCTGGGACTGTAACGATAAATGCTACGACAATGTAGCATTAACCGGCTGGCACACTGGATATCCCGATGCAAAAGCCAACATTGATGGAGCGACCTGTCGCGCAATTCCATGGGAAGGAAATGTTCCTTTTTTTCTTGGTGATTTCAGTAAATTCCCCCGATATGCAGCTGCCGTCTGTTCCCGAAGTCTGTTAAAACGTGTTGCCCAACAAGCAGAAGTAATGGGATTCACGCCTGTTTTTTCACAAGAATTTGAGTGGTTTAATTTTCTGGGAACTCCTAACGACATTGTCAACAACAATTTTCAGAATCTGCAACCCATTACTCCCGGGATGTTTGGCTATTCTGTTTTACGAAGTTCGCTGAATTACAATTATTTTCACGACCTTTTTGATTTATTATCGGACTTCAACATTCCCTTAGAAGGCATACATACCGAAACCGGCCCCGGGGTACTGGAGGCTACAATCATTCACGATAACGTTTTACAGGCTGCCGACAAAGCCGTACTATTTAAGACAGCAGTAAAAGAAATCGCATATCGACATGGTTTTGTGGCTACTTTTATGGCTAAATGGAACAGTAAATTACCCGGAAGCGGAGGTCATTTACACCAGAGCTTATGGGATAAGGGCAACCATACTAATTTATTTTTTGATGAAAAACAAGCTCACAACATTAGTAATTTAATGAAAAGCTACATTGCCGGGCAATTAAAATGCCTTCCAGAAATATTGCCGCTATTGGCTCCGAACCCAAACAGTTATAAACGGCTTTGCGGTGGCGACTGGGCGCCATCTACTCTTACATGGGGCATTGATAACAGAACCTGTGCTGTCCGGGCTATCACGGGAAATCCAGAAGCAACACGACTTGAATTGCGCGTTCCGGGAGCCGACACCAATGCCTATCTGGCCATGGCAGCCTCGCTGGCAGCAGGATTGTATGGAATAAAAAATCAACTCCCTTTAAATATTGAAGCCGTAAAAGGAAACGGATACAGAGAAACAAAAAACGGGGTATTGCCCGCGACCTTAGAAGAAGCAACCCAAAAGATGAAACAATCAGCCATTGCCCGTAAACTTTTGGGCGATGCTTTTGTTGAACATTTCACACAAACACGCGAATGGGAATGCAGCCAACAAGACCCGTCAAACTCGAACTGGGAACTGGAAAGGTATTTGGAAATAATTTAAACAATAAAGAAGCAGACCGTTAAATTACAGAAGTTTGGGCAATAAACCGGTACAAAAAAAATACATGGATATTTCAATCTAATCGTTTTTTTGTACATTTCCCCGAAAATCAGGGTTGAAACAATAATTTTCAGATGCAAAACTTAGATTATTCACAAATAATAAAACTGGCATGGCACGAATTCGATGGCGACCGGCACGAGATAAAAGGAGTATTCGATGTAAGCGCAAAAGTATCGACCAACCATGTATATAAAGTTTCGTTTTACGAACGCGAACCGGTTTTTGCCAAACTGTCGGAATACGGAAGATTTGACGATTTTAGGGAAGACCATATCATCATAAACAATTTGTCCAATAACCTGGAATTCCCGTATCAAATGTTCTTAGCCCAATCGCTGGTAAAACGGAATGAGCTTTTTATTTACCGCTATCACGAACAGGGACACAGTGCCTGGGTTGTTTTTTACAATCCGATTCTTATTCACAGCAAAATGCCCCGGCGTTTAGACGAAAAACAAATTAAAAAACTCGGACGGGAGCTGGCTCTCTTTCACCGGGCATGTACCAATGTTACCAACCAATTGCCCCATTCGTCGAAAAATGTAATTACCGACATCCAACAATTAAAACGGTCAATCCGCCAAAATGAAATCGACATGTATGTCGAACATAAAGATATGATACTGCGCCATGCCGACTATTTCCTTGAAAATGCTGATAAAGCAAATTACACAACGGAAATTGAAGTAATCCCGGTATTTGTAGATTGGAACATTGGAAATTTCTCGGTAAAAGGCAACGGTAAATTCTTTTCGCGCTGGGATTACGATTGGTTCAGAATGTCGTCGCGGGTAATGGATTTCTACTTCTTCAGCCGGGTAGTTTCCGATGTTGGCGACCGAACGGTTTTCAGCTATCTTGTTGACCCGCTTATGGAAGACCGCTTTATGTTGTTTCTGAAAGAATACCATAAAATTTTCCCGTTAACAGAGCCGGAAGTAAAACTAATAAAAGAAACCTACCGCTTTTTTATCCTGAATTATGTAATAAAAGATGGTCCGTATTTCTTCCGCAGGTATTATTCCAACAAACTGATAAAAGAAGCATACGAAACTTATTTCCCGGCACTGGATGCCAATTATCGGGAAGAAAAAATATTAAGAACCTTAAAACTTTAAAAGTTATTTGATATGAGATCCAGAAGTTTTCGAAGCGTAGTAAAAAACTACAAGGCCGTATTTTTTGATGCCTTTGGGGTACTAAAAAGCCACGCCGGATTAATTCACGGGATAAAAAACACATTTGAATACCTCGAAAAAAAAGGCATTTATTATTATGTCCTGACAAACGACTCATCAAGAAGCCCACAGGAACTTTCGGACTGGTATATAAAACAAGGACTGGAAAACATTACAGTCGATAAAATACTGTCGTCGGGAATGCTGGCAATGGAGTTTTATAAAACAAAACTAAAAAAAGGGAACCGGGTTGCTTTTCTTGGTACTGATGCTTCTACCCACTATATAAAAACGGCGGGATTCCAAACAGTTCCGGTTGATGAAATAGATCTGGATCGTTTGGATGATATTGAATCGTTTGCGTTTTTAGATGATGAAGGCTTTGACTGGCACACCGACCTGAACAAAACCATAAACCTCTTGCGCCGGAAAAATATGACAGTAGTAGTGGCCAACACCGATAAAAATTACCCGGCAAACAAAAACGATGTGGCTGTAGCCATTGGCGGGTTGGCCGATTTGATTGAACGGGTATTGGGGAAAAAATTTATCCGATTTGGAAAACCCGATGCTCAAATGTTTTTACTGGCCTACGAACGGGCATTAAAAGATATCCAACTAAAACGAAATGAGATTTTAATGGTTGGAGATACCCTGCGCACCGACATACTTGGGGGTAATAAATTTGGACTGGATACTGCATTGGTGCTCTCGGGCAATACTCTGGCTAAAAATGCCGACATAAAAATTGGCAGCACGGGAATAATTCCTACTTACATTTGCGAGTCGGCAGTTGTGGAATAATACCACAAAAAGACTTAAGGTTCACTGACTACGACATCGCTCTGCCACCAACACCTTAAGTCTCTTTCGTTTATTATTGGAATTTGCTCCTGATGTACGGAATTTTTTCGGCTCACATTGAAATACAAATTGGTATAAAACAGGCTACTTCAGCCCTGAAACTAAATCAACCCGAACAACATGGAGATTAACCGGCAACTAAGCACCTAACGTTTTTGTTACGTAAGGGCAGTTAAATTCGGCCTCTACTCTATCGCAAAACGTGCCAGTATTGAATATTCCAGCTTTATCTTTTCAAATTCAATTTCAGGTTGTCCGTCGTCTTCTGCAAATTCGAGCTCATCTTTAATCAAAATATTGGATAATCCGGCGGCTCTAAAACCATATACAGGACTGTTTACTTCTTTAATATAAATAGCTTTCCCAATGTTTTTCCCAATTGCCCCGGTTAACGATGCAGCTTTTTCTTTTGCTGCTTTTATCGCATTTATTTTCACTTCCTTTCTGAATTTCTGAATATCGGAATGGGCAATTTTCTCGATCGAAATATTGGATACATCAATTGTCTCTAATGCCCGAATAACACGACCTGCAGTAGTTGCATCTTCTACCTTTAACTGGTATTCTTTTTCGGCATTAATCTCCTTTCCCTTTAACCAGTATTTTTTAAAATTACTTGCCATATCTTTAACCGAGAGTTGTTTCGATACATCAATACCCAAACCGGCAAGTTTTTTCTTCATTATTTTTTCAACCTCCTGCACCTCCCGTTTCCCTTTAAAGTCGTCTTCATCAACAACAATTTTCAGATAAATCTCATTGGGTACAACTTCCATTTCGGCTTTTCCTGTTACTTCAATATAATTTTGGTCAATAAAGTTTTTTTCGCCAGACTGAGCAAAAACATTCAATGCAAAAGCAAGCAATACAATTAAAATCAAATTTTTCATAATCTTATCATTTTCATTTTTTAAGAATAACGTAACTTTCTTTTAGATGATTTTTATTGCGAATAGGTTGCGTCTTTCCCAAAAAATATTTTGTTTTTTTTAATATTTAGCGAATGATAAAAAAAAGAATTGATATTAAAAACGGCAAAGCAATAAAGAGGGTGTAACAAAGTACAACAGGCCGTTAGTTTTTTTAGATGTAAGACTTTTATCAATATGCGAATTATTAATCTCTTCAATCTTCCTTCTACAACTATAGTGTTCGCCTTTTAATCCCCTACGAAAAAGGGATACTGTTTTCTATCCCTTTGAAAGAGTCCGGGGACATCTGCAAGTACCTACCTGCGGGGTATTTCCTGCCAACGTCCCTCTCTTTTGTCTTTCCTGCCTAGTTATTTCCTAAAATCAAAGGCAGGCCGTCTTTTCCACTTCCCACTACCACAACTTTTGCATTTGAAGAAGCAGCCAACTCTTTTGTCGCTTCAATCCCTCTCTGTTTCAAAATCCTGTCAGTAAGACTGGCATTAATAATCCGGTTATAATTGGCAATCCCTTCAGCTTCTATCCTGCGGCGTTCGGCTTCCGATCTTTCGCGTTTCAAACGGAATTCATAAGCTAGAGCTTCCTGTTCCTGCTTCAATTTACTTTCAATTGCCGTTTTTATTTGTTCGGGCAGATTAATAGAACGAATTAACATCGTCTTCATATCAATATAATTTTTTCCCAAAACAGCACGGCTTTCATTCTCGATTGCCTGTTCTACTTCGGCTCGTTTTGTCGAATAAATCTCTTCGGCGGTATAGCGTCCGGCCACTTGCCTTACCGTAGAACGAACCTCTGGAATAACAAGAACGTTAATGTAATTTACACCAAATTGTTCGTGCAGATAGCCTATTTTATCAAAAATTGGGTTGAATCGCACAGTAACATCAATATTGAGCGACAAACCATTCTTGTCCAGCACATCCATTGTTTCTTCACGTTGTTGCTCCCGCACATTGTAGTTATACATAGTATTCCATGGCGAAATAACATGAAATCCTTCGCCATAAATGTTTTCTTTATCTAAACCGCTGGTATAAGGACGAAAAATAACGCCTCGTTCCCCGGCCTGAATAATCAAAAACATTTTTCCGCCAAATAATAATACTACAATCAAGGCAACGACAAGGATAATAAGGTAGGTTGTTTTGAATTTGAGTTTCATTTGTCTGAATTTTTATGCAACCCGTTTTGTCCGATGAGATAAAATATCTTTCATTTACATGTGTGTACCAGTTATTATCTCAGCGATGGGCTGTTTCGTTAAATATTACAATAATACAATTGGTATAAAAATACGATATTTATCCCAATTTCTATTTAACTGAAAGAAAAAAATATAGATAAAAAAACAGAAAATGAATCCGAAACAATTTTTCAGAAAAATATAATCGACAAAACTTACCGTCATTACCCATCGACCACAAAACGAACATAAGCATCTCTAAATCAAGAGAATAAAAAAGTAGCACAAATAATAGAAAAACAGTTTGTACCTGTTTTTCCGCACAAAAGTACATGTTACCCTTTTTATTCGTGTGTTAATTTTGAACAGTATTTTAGTAGCAGAAAAATTCGGTTGCGACTAGACTCATAAACCAAAAAATTCATACTATTAAAAACATTAAACTAAAACATTAAAACTATTACTTATGAACTACAAAATTCATCATCTGTCGCGAATGTATTCAGGCATTTTTTTAAGGGCACACTCTTCCCCCCCCCAGAATCAATAACAGCTACACATGTCTTCATAAAAAAACGAATGACCTTGTTAAATGAAGAAATTAAGCGCCCTGTTTCTTATTCAGAATAACAACATTATTCAATACATAAACAAATTATGAACCGTAAAACTAATAATTATGAGAAAAAAGAAATTCATTCAAATTTTCTTGTTTTCATTTATATTCCTGCTGGCTTTCCAGTCCTGTGAGGATGAAATGGACAAACACTACGAAACTCCCGGATGGTTAGAAGGGAGCGCCTGGGATGTCCTTGAAAACAAAGGAAACTATGAAATTTTTCTAAAAGGAGCTGAATTATCAGGGTTCGATGCAATCCTGAAAGGGAAAGCCATTGTTACAGTAATGGCACCCGATGATGCGGCCTTTGCGACTTACCTTAAAGCCGACGGAAAGAGTTCGATTGAAGACTATTCCACTGATGAGCTCAAGCAGTTAATCGGCTATCACATCCTGTACTATTCCTATCAAAAAGATGATCTGGTAAATTTCCGTCCGGCAGATGATGAACATGCTGATGAGGAAACAAAAGAATTATACGCAGGCCTCTATTACAAATTCAGAACACGTAGTCAGGAAGATCCGACAACCGAAACGGACTCATTGGGAGAGGAATTTACGGTCTACCACAACGAGCGTTTAATGCCGTTTTTTTCGTACAAAATGTTTAACACCAAAAACATTGAAGCAACATACAATTACGAGTACTTTTATCCGAATTCTAGTTGGACCGGAAGTGAGGGTTTTAATGTTTCGGATGCCTCAGTAAATGAATATGGGATTGTTGCAGACAACGGTTATTTATATTTAGTTGACCGAGTAATCAAACCTTTGGAAACAATATACCAGGAAATGGCAAGCCGTTCAGATTATTCCCGTTATATAAATATGTACGATCAATATGCATATTACTCTCTTGATGAGCAATTAACAACCGATTTCGGAAATGGAACAGATCTTTATATAAAACATTACGAAGCTTTAGCAGATATTGCCAACGAATGGCCGGTTAGTAACTATCGTTACATAGCGTCGATGGCATACGGAGCATATAGTATCTTTGCTCCATCCAACAGTGCTTTAGAAACCTTTTTTGAAGAATACTGGAAATTGGGCGGTTATAGCTCTCTTGATGATGTAAATGAAGTTGCTAAAAGATATTTAATATACAACACTCTTTACGGAGCATCTGTTGTTTTTCCCGAAGAAATAAAAAACGGAAACATTAAAAACTCTTTTAACATTCAAATATCATTTGATGTAGACGATGTTCCAACAGCAAACAGGGTAATGTGTTCAAACGGAACTTTTTACGGATTAGAACAATTGGACGTACCTTCTGTTTTCAAATCAGTAACGGGACCTGCGTTTCAATACAAATCAAGTTATTATTATTTATATATGCTGGAAAGTTCTTCTTTACTTGAAGGTATGTCTAGCGACGAAACATCCCTAACAACACTTATTCCAAGCAACGAGCAAATGGAAAGTTACGGAATATCACTGATTGACGATGACCTTTGGATAGAAGAGGAAGGCGAGATGTCTACAATGTCGACCAGTGCGATGACTGGCATTGTAAACTTACACACCGTGACCGGAGGAGACGAAATATCGACAAGTGGCACACAAGTTTTACGCACAAATAGTGCCTATACTTATTGGTATATAAAAGACGGGAAACTAACAACAAGTGTTCTTTTTAATAATTTATTTATGAATCCTTCGAGTACTGTTAATTTCTATTCGTTAGAAAAATATACTCTCAATGGAGAAGAATGGAGCAATGGAAATGCGTATGCATATAATGCGGATGAAATGTTTGATGTACTAAATTCATCAACTTCGGCACAAAGCAAATTAGCAATCACCCGAGACGAAACCTATCCTTACTACCAGTTCTCTCAATTATTAAGAGATGCAGAAGTTGCGAATACGACCGATCAGGAAATTACATTTTTAGAGGGCATTCGTTGTTTGATATTCATTCCTCGTAACGAAGTTATCACAACAGCTATTGCCAATGGTAAAATACCCGGGGTAGAAACCGACGGCACTGTTTCCGACAAAGACAAACTTGCCTCTTATTTAAAATCTTATTTTGTTGCAACGAACCTGAACGGAATAACTGCTTATCCCTACCCCGGTTCAGGATTAGAAGGAAACTTTGAAACATTACAGGAAAATATTGTTGACGGAGAAAGCCAAAATACCGAGATCAAAATTATAGACGACGGTTCTTCTTTAAAAGTACAACGCATACAGCCAGGACAGGAAGAAGGCGATATTGTTAACGTAACTTCTGATTTCGATTATTTCCCGTTTGCGTTCACTGATGCAGGGATACATTACATTGACGGGATTCTTTAATGCAAAAAATGATATGAACTATGTATAAACTAAAATATCTTATACTTATAACATTACTATGCTTTATGTCAGGTCTTGCCAAGGCACAAAAAACAACAGTACTGACAGGTAAAGTATACGAGATAGTCGACGGAGAGAAACAACCCGTACCAGGAGCAAACGTTGTTGTAGTAAACAGTCAGAAACGTTTCCTTACAGGTGTTCCTACCGGTCCAAACGGCGAATACAATATTCGCATTCCGGTAACCAATGAGAAACTGAAAATACTGGTTTCTTTTATCGGTTTAAAAAGTAAAGCTGTAGATTTTAAAAATCAGGCGACATTAGATTTCACTCTTGAAGCAGACACAAAACAAGTTGACGAAGTTGTTGTAGAAGCCCGCCATGTTGATCGTGTTACCGGAATAACAGCCAAACAACAAACTTCGGCAACACAAAGAGTTTCAATGGATGAAATAATGGCAAATTCGCCTGCAACATCAGTAGAAGATGCACTGCAAGGACAACTCGGAGGGGTTGATATTATTTCCGGTGGAGATCCGGGAGCCCGAAGTTCAATACGTATCAGGGGAACAAGCACATTAAACGGAAACGCCGAACCTTTGATTGTTATCGACGGAATCCCCTACCCTACGGATATTGATGATGACTTCAACTTTTCCACTGCAAACGAAGAAGATTACGGACAATTATTAAATATTGCCCCATCTGACATCGAATCAATAGAAGTATTAAAAGATGCTGCAGCAACTGCAATATGGGGAACACAGGGGGGAAACGGAGTATTAATGATTACTACCAAAAAAGGCTCAAAAGGAAAAACCCGATTTTCTTTTACAACTAAAGCTTCAACCAAAATTGAACCGGATCCGATTCCAATGCTTAACGGCGACCAGTATGTTGCCCTAATGCAGGAAGCTATCTGGAACACTGCCAATGCAAAAGGGCTACAGAACTCTTATGATCTGCTGGAATTGCTATACGATACTCCGGAAATTAACTACAGTCCAAGCTGGCGTTATTTCGACGAATACAACGTAAATACAAACTGGCTCGACGAGGTAAGAAGAACTGCCTTTACTACCGACAATAACTTTTCGATGCAAGGAGGTGGAGACAAAGCAACCTACCGGTTTTCATTAGGCTATTTAAATGAACAGGGAACTACTATCGGCACTAACTTCGACAGGATTACTTCAAAACTTAATATTTATTACAATTTCTCTACAAAACTAAGAGTCTCTGCTGATTTTGCTTATACTCAAGCAAAAAGAAAAGCAAACTATAAATCAGGAAAAAGTTCTTGGAGAAATGTTCGTTCGGAAGCAATGGCGAAAATGCCCAATAAAAGTCCATTCTGGATTGATAATGATACAAAAGAACGCACAAATGAATATTTCTCTCGTCAGAATGATGATGAATTTCAGGGGGCCTTTACCGGTCAGAAGAACTACAACCCTGTTGCTATGGCCAAAGAAGGCTATTGTAACACTTGGGACAGAGAAGCCAAAATCACTTTCCGTTTAGATTATCACTTCAATGAATCGCTTACTTATTCAGGTTGGGCATCAATGCTTATGAATTCTACAAAAAATAAAAAATTCCTGCCCCAGGTAGCAACAGGCGTTACCGGGCTTAGTTCGTATGCCAACCAGAGCACCGACGCTTTGTCTGATAATTTTACGCTGCAAACCGAAAACAAACTGGTATTCAGGAAAAACTGGGACAACCTTCATAATGTTATTGCCAATGCAATATTCCGTTCCTATCAAGTACAAAAATCGAGCTATACCAGTGCGATATCAGGAACGGCATCAGCAGGATCTTCTGATCCGATTACAGGAGGCGATGTTGCAGATGCGGGCTCTGGCAACTCTGAAAAAAGGTCTGTTTCTGCTATATTCAACGCTCACTATACCTACAAAGATCGTTATATGCTATCCGGAACTGTTAATATGGAAGGAAATTCCAATTTAGGAGAATCTGAGCGTTGGGGATTATTCCCATCTGTAGGTTTTGCATGGCATATGCAGGAAGAAGAATTTATGTCGGATATTGACTGGGTAAGCATGGCAAAATTCAGAATAAGCTATGGAGAAAGTGGTAGTGCACCAGGTGGAAATTCGCCTTATGTTGGAACATTCAAATCAATTGGCGAAAATTATATGGATATGGCTGCCATTGCTCCTGTATCAATACAGTTAAATAACCTAAAATGGGAATCGTCGAAAGAATACAATGCCGGTATAGATTTAGAATTACTTGATGCCAGACTAAAATTTACTTTCGACTGGTATAACAAAACAACCGACGACTTAATTCAAAAAAACTATTCAATCCCGGCTTCTACCGGTTACACAACAATAGCCTATTACAATTCAGGAAAAATGCGCAATAAAGGACTAGAATTCCGTGTTGACTATGATTTGTTACGCACAAAAGACTGGAGAGTTTCTGTAAATGCAAATATCAGTCGTAACGTAAACGAAATTCTCGAGCTTCCGGCACAATATAACGAAGAAAGCTATACTTTCGATAATGGAGAATATGCTCAACGTTTGGAATCGGGCGTACCAGTCGGATCATTCTACGGATACAAATACCTCGGAGTTTACCAAAATCTGGAAGACACCTATGCTCTTGACAGCGATGGCAACATTATGAATGATATTGAAGGAGATGCAATGGTAATGCGAAACGGATCGGTAAAAGTTGCTCCAGGAGATGCCAAATACAAAGACATGAATAACGATGGAGTTATCAATAAATACGACATTACTTATATCGGAAACGGGATGCCGGTAATGACAGGTGGTGGTGGTTTTCAGGTCAGTTATAAAGGTCTGAAATTAACCACTTTCTTCCATGGTCGTTTCGGTCAAAAAGTAATCAATACTGCCAGAATGAATAGCGAATCGATGTATAACACCGATAACCAAAGTACTGCAACATTAAAACGATGGAGAAATGAAGGGGACGATACCGATATACCAAGAGCATTATACGACTACGGATACAACTACCTTGGTTCAGACCGTTTTGTAGAAAATGCATCTTATATCAGGTTAAAAACATTGTCTCTAAGCTACAACATTCCCCGTAAAGTATGTCAAAGATGGGGTTTTAATAATTTAAATGTCTTTTTAACAGGCTACAACCTGTTTACATGGACAAAATATACAGGACAAGATCCGGAAGTATCATTACCAAGTGATCCTACCGATTTGGTAAAAGACAAATCAGACACACCGGTTGCCAAACGCTTTGCTTGTGGAATAACACTTAATTTCTAAATGTTACGGAGGAGAAAAAAATGAAAAATAATAAACTCAAATTAAGCATATTACTAATCATCGGTATCATGCTGGGCTCTTGCAACAGTTGGTTAGATGTACTTCCAGCCAATAAACAGGCAAGCGATGAATATTGGACATCAAAAGAAGAAGTAGAATCAGTACTGGCAGCAGGCTATGTTTACCTAAGAGATATTGTTCCGGATTTACTGGAGTTAGGTGAACTTAGAGGAGGATGCATATACGACCAAACAAGTTCTAATAAACTTCAGATTTTTCAGATAATACCATCTGATGATATTTGTAACTGGTCTTCTTTTTACAAGGTAATAGGAATGGCAAATTCGGTTTTAGCAAATGCTGAGGGTGTTATGGAAATTGACGAAACATTCGAAGAATCTGTAATGAAATCGTATCTTACTGAAGCTTACTTTTTACGTGCTTTAAGTTATTTTTACATTGTAAGAAACTGGAGAGATGCACCTTTGATACTTACTCCTTACGAAGATGATGCAACAAGCTATGAAGTCGCGCAATCATCAGAAGACGAATTGATTACACAAATAAAAGCCGATATTACTGCTGCTTTAGAAACAGATGCTGCAAAAACAGCTTACGATGAAGATTATGAAACAAAAGGCAGAGCTACAATATGGGCATTATATGCTCTTATGGCCGATGTATGTCTTTGGAACGAAGATTATGCAGATGCAATTATTTATTGTAACAACATTTTGGAAGCAAGTTCGTCTTTCCGCCCCGAATTTATAAGTACTCCCTCAAAGTGGTACGAAATATTCTATCCGGGAAACAGTAACGAATCAATCTTTGAAATACAATACGATCAAAAAGACTACGACCAGACCAATAAGTTGGCAACGACTTTTGGGAATAGCAGTCCAACCTATCTCTATACAGATCAAATGTTAAAAGACTTTACCGAAGAAACAACAGAAACAGGTATAGACGATGCGATTAGAACGATCTATGGAGGTTACGTCCCCAATACCGACGAAGATGAGTATAAAACAGCAACAGAAGGATATGTCTGGAAATATTCAGGAATAGGAGAAGGCGACCAGGTTAGAAATACCACCGACGAACAAGATCCGAATTACATCATTTACAGAGTAGCCGACATTATGCTTATGAAAGCAGAAGCATTGGTATTAAACAGTAGTTCTACCGAAAGCTGGAGCACTGCGGTTGATCTAATAAACGAGATTCGTATTCGGTCAAATCTAGAAGAAATTACTCCTTCTATTAATGAACTAAATGAAGAAGACATGCTTAATTATATTCTGTACGAACGAAAAATGGAATTAGCCACAGAAGGGAAACGCTGGTACGATCTACTTCGTTTCGGAAAAAGAAATGATTACGAATACCGGGAAACTTTCCTTATCAATGAAGTTACCTCATATAATGTATCGGCTAACATAGCATGGATTAAGTCTGTATTATCTAACGATAATGCCCTTTATCTTCCGGTACATGAAGACGAGATTGAAAGCAACAGTCTGCTTGAACAAAATCCTTATTACGATATCGTAAACTAATTACAAAAAGATAATTAATTATGAAAAGATATATTATAACACTGTGTACTCTCATAGCCTTTCTTTTCTCTTGCGAAGACCCATACGAGAATGATACATACATGGCTTATGACGAATATCCGACAGCAACATATCTCGATTCTCGTGCAGATGATTTCTCGCTGTGGATTGAACTATTGCACTATACCGACCTCTACAACGCAATAAACCAGGCTAGTCGAACTTTCACCTGCTTTGTTCCCGATAACGATGCAATGACTACATTTCTTAAATCTAAAAATGTTAGTTCGGTAGAAGAACTCGACAAAAGCTACGCGACGCAATTGGTAAAATATCATTTAATTGAAGATGAAATATCTCAAAAGAAACTTCTGGTTGGAGGAAAACTAACAACACAGACTGTTTCTGAAGATTATCTTACCATCTCTTTCGGAGAAGGTGGCGGAGTAAACTCTGTTTACATTAACGATGAAGCAAAAATAACAGAACTGGCAATAGAAACAACTAACGGACTTGTTTATGTACTTGATGCAGTATTAACACCATTGGTTGAAACCCTCTATAACCGATTGGAAGAAAATGACAGCTATTCTATTTTCCAAAACGCAGCAGAACTTACAGGATTAGATGAAAAGCTAAATACCACTTACGATACAATCGTAAGTGAATCAACCGGAAAAAAATCAGTAACGAAACAAACTTACACAATGTTTGTTGTTCCGGATGATGTTTATGCCGCAAAGTCAATTTCGGATGTAAATGGCTTAGCATCTTATTTGGGAGCATCATCCAATTACACAGATACAACCAACGCTCTTTACCAATATGTAAGCTATCACCTGCTTTCGCAAACCAGGTATATCGAAGACTTGTATCCGGAAGATGACGAGGATTCGACAACAATATGGACAACACAGGCGACAAATCAGGTGTTATCAACAAATACTGTAAACGGGGTAAAATATCTTAATTATACATCAGCGTCAGAATCAGGAGTTCCTCTCGGGAGCAATACAGATAAAATAGCCAAGAACGGTATTTATCACGAAGTTGAATCAATTATGCCGGTGTTCTCTCCCGATCCGATAACGATTATTTGGGACGTATGCGACTATAGTGATGTTGCATCGGTAGTTAATGCATATGGTGCAGACAACGACCTTGGCGATATATATCAAACAATACAGAGCAAAGAATATAAGGTTACTTTCTCTGAAGATGAAGTAACCAGTTACACCTGGACAGCCTATTCTTCCGCGTCAACATCCAGCTATCCTCAAATGGGGTATCTTGTTACAAAAGCAGGTGATTCCGGAAATACCTATGGAGCGTATTTAAATGACATGCTTTATGTTAACCTGGGCTATGCAGGACATGTTACCATGACAACCCCTGTAGTACTAAAAGGAAAATATAAAATTGAGTTATATTATGCCTGCGCCGGATCGTTAAAAGAATTTATCAGCGGAGGTAGTAAATGTAGTTTCAGTTTTGATGATGAAACAAACGAAGTTTATGTTTACGATGGCGCCCAAGCTTCTGTTGGCATCTACACGCTTACTATGTTTGATGAAATAGAATTTGATACTACAAGCGACCATGCATTTAAGATTGTCTTACTTGATTCAAGGGCAACAACAAATAGTGTTTACAGGCTGCAACTTGATTACGTTAAGTTTATTCCCCTAACCGATTAAATTCAGAACTATGAAAAATAAACATTTTGTAATATTCACACTTATTTTCTTGTTATTTGGTGTTTCATGCTCCGATAAATGGGACGAACACTATTCGAAACAAGATACAGTTATAGACAACGAGGATATTGAAATATCAGATTTGTCTGCACAAAAGTATATTCAGTCCAACAGTGATCTTTCATCCATTTCACAACTGTTTACCGAAGAAGGTATCTTTTCAGACATGGATAAAAAAGATCAATCGTTTACAGTGCTGGTTTACAATAATAGCAAGATGACAGATGCTACAATAGAAGATGCATCATTTTTTGCCCAAACCTGCATTTGCAATTTGGCATTAACACCAACAAAATTAACCGACGGTGCATCAATACAAATGTGGAACGGGAAATACCTTGCTATTTCGCTAAACAACACAGAAGCATATATTGCCGAATCCAATATCTATAAAATTGTTGAAGTGAACAATGGCTACATATATTTCATGGAAGATCCGATATATGCCCCAAAATCATTATATGAAGTTTTAGAAGAATTAGGGGATAACTATTCTCTCTTTAAAGAGCTGGTATTCAGCTTTGAAGAAAAAGAGTTCGACAAAGAAAACAGTACTCCCGTTGGTGTGGATAACACTGGAAATACAATCTACGATTCGGTGTTCGTCACTAAAAATACCTTAATGGATCGTTACAATTCGGGAGGAACAGCAACATGGAACATGCGATCAGAATATTTTACCTCAACTATGCTTATCCCGTCTAACAATATAATACAAACTGCGTTAGATAAAGCATACGACGATATACAGGAATCACTGAACAGAACTCCTACTGAATCTGATTCAACAAAATTTAAAGAATGGATTGTAAGGTCATGCTTTTACGACACAGAACTTACCTCTGAGGAACTGGATGGAGATGAAGATATATACAGCGTTGCGGGTTATCTGGAAGACGCCTCTGCATCTACCGACGGAACTCAGTGGAAACCTTCGGTACAAAAAGTAAATACTGCTTCCCCGATAGAATTAAGTAACGGAGTCGCCTATTACATTACCAGTTTAAAAATCCCGAACAACGTTGTTATACACCGTATAAAAAACAGGTTCTATATCTGGGAAAATTGTAGCGCCGATGAAAAAGAAACCTATTTTAAATGGACAAATCTGGAAGAAACAGACATTTACGACAACGGTTCCTTTGGGCCTATTGGATCATGGCCCAAAGTTTATTATAAATGTTTGCGTTCTGTTCCTACAGAAGAGGCAACAAACGAAAAACTGCCTGTTTCGATTGAATATACAGGGATTTCATTAAACAACGACGGCACAATTTCGGAGGTAAAAGTTCCACCGGGCGAATATTACCTGCGCATGGGGTTTAAATCGAGCAACTATGCATTTCTCTATGATATTTATTTTAACGACGATTTGGTCGCCGAATCTGTAGGCCCGAATATTCATTACGACCGTACCGGAATAGGATGGCCAGAAGGTTACGTATGGAGAGACTGGTATTCGACCACAACAAAGGCAAGATACTATGATTGCGACGGAGGGAACATAGCAACAGTAACTGTTACCGGAGACGAATTACAAGGAGTTAAATTAAAACTGGTTAGTAATGACATGACTCAGGCTAGCGGGTCGAAAAACATAATGGTTCTTTATTGCTGGACTTTACGACCAACCGAAAATAACTATTAATAAGGATTAAAATATGAGGACTATAAAAACAATAATAACAATAGTGTTTGTAACTATCGCTTTAGGCTTACATGCACAAAACGTTGAAATAAAAGGCCGCATAACAACCCCAGATAACCAACCGGTAAAAAATGCCGTAGTTGCAATCACCGGGGCTGAAAGGTCTGTACAAACCAATGAAGCGGGAGAATTTACAATTAACGCTCCCGAAAACGGAATTATTACGGTAGAAGCAGAAGGCTTTTTTGATATGAAACAACCTCTTAACGGTCGTACTTCTGTAGAAATGGTTTTAATCCCGGGGGATAAATCGAAATACAACGAAGAACTGATTTTACCTTTTTACCAAGGAACAAAAAAAACATATAGTACTTCGGCAAATAACATCGCAACTAAAGACATGGGAACAGGTTTAACTGTTGAGAGTGCAATGCAAGGCGAAATTGCAGGCTTAAATGTTATTAACAAAAGCGGGATGCCGGGCGAAGGTGCATATATGAATTTACGTGGGGTAAAAACATTCGTTGCAAACAACTCGCCATTAATTGTTATTAACGGCGTACCATACATCCCCGACATGGAAGATTCACCTGTTATAGGAGGATATTCCAGAAGTATTCTGGGCTCTTACGACATAAACGATATACAAAACATATCGATATTAAAAGGTGCGGATGCTGCAATGTTCGGATCGCTTGGGTCAAATGGAGTTATAATGATCGAAACCAATGGAACCTCATCTGATGATTTGGATACAAGAATATCATTCTCCGGGCAATATGGTCTTAACTGGGAAAGTAATACATTACCGGTACTGAATGTTGATAATTATAAGAGTTATCTTTCGGATATAGGACTAACCTATTACGACGACATGGGGGATATGCTTGATGATTTCCCTTTTTTGAAAGATGATCCGGACTATTACTACAACTACCTTTATAATAACAATACAGACTGGCAGGATGAAATATACAAGCCTTCAATTGTTACCGAAAATCTATTAAGAGTAGAAGGAGGTGATGCTGTCGCTAAATACGACATATCTTTGGGCTATATGAATAACGGAGGGATAATAGACAATACAAAACAAGACCGTTATCATACCTTAATTAACACCAACATTATGGTTAACCGGAAACTTGAGTTATTCACAACTGTTGGATTATCATATATGCAGGGTACTTTTCAGGAACAAGGAATAATAGAAGAAACAAATCCGGTTCTGGTTGCATATAAAAAAATGCCACTGTTAAGTCCTTACAAAAAAGACGACGACGGTAGTGTGCTCGACGAATACGATGTTTATCGTTTCGGGGTAAGTAATCCGGTAGCAATTGTAAATACCCTTGATGCAACCAACAAACAGTATAACGTAAATATACGCCTGGGAGCAAATTATAAAATCAATAATAATCTCTCAATTACCGGTTTAGTAGGCATGTTTTACAATTATAACCAGGAACAAGTATTTATTCCGGGAGTAACCGACCAAGCAATAGTCCCATTAAATAACGATCTTGCAGAGAATACAGTTAGGGCTGGTGTTGGCGAAAATAAAAACATGTTTTACAAGGTAAATGGATATTACACTAAGGTATTCGACGATATTCATAAAGTAAATGTTTCTGCCGGAATACAGGCATTAACCACAAATATGGAATACGATGCAGGTTCAGGATACAACACGGCAAGCGATTTTTATACAACTCTTGATTATGTAGAAAGCGGCACTGAATCTTTCTTTGGTTACATAAAAGAATGGAACTGGGCTAACGGATACATCCATGGCGACTATACATGGAATAACCTTGTAAAAACATCGCTTAACCTTTCAATCGACCGCTCGTCGGCAACAGGTACCAATGCCGATTCTAAATATGCATTCTTTCCTTCGGCAGGAGTTACTTTCTCGGCAAAAAATACAAAAGGATTAATAAATTCGTCTCTTATAAACAAATTAGATCTAAGAGCTGAATACGGTTTAACAGGCAACAGCAGGTTCTCATCCAATTACGGGAAAAACTATTACCACAGCTCTCCATACCAATCTATTTCGGGTATCGTTCGTTCAAACATTCCGAATACAGGCTTGGAATGGGAGAAAATTAAACAACTTAATTTAGGATTCGACCTGTCCGTTTTGAAACACCGCCTATCATTGTCTTTTGATTATTACAGAAACAATGCCAGCGATTTGCTTTACGGGCAGAATAAATCCTCGGTATTCGGGAATTCTACGTATTACGACAATGCAGCAGAAATTCAGAATAATGGTATTGAAATAGCAATGAATGCCACACTGGTTCAAAGCAACAATTTCACATGGGAAATAGGAGGAAATATAGCATTCCTTAGCACTGAAGTGAAATCGCTTGGAAATACTACCGAAAATATTACAGAACTAAGCGATGGGGCGGAATTAATTACCAAAGTAGGAGAAAACCCTTATTGTTTCTACGGTCTGGTTGCAAAAGGCGTATATGCGTCTTCTGACGAAGCATCGGCAGCAGACTTATCGAACTGGCATGGCGATGCATATCAGGCAGGTGATGTTATTTTCAAAAACAATAACGACGACAAGGTGATTAACGACGACGATAGAGAAATTCTCGGCTCTGCAACTCCCGATTTTTTCGGAGGATTCTATACAGTACTTCGTTATAAAAACTTTTCTTTATCTGCTGAGTTCTCTTACTCTAAAGGGAATGATGCTTACAATGCAGTAAGACGTTCAATAGAATCAATGTCGGATTTTACAAACCAATCTGAAGCAACACTAAACCGTTGGAGGTACGAAGGACAAAAAACCAATATGCCTAGAGCAGTTTACGACGACCCTATGGAAAACAACACTTTCTCATCTCGTTGGATAGAAGACGCATCTTATTTAAAACTAAGAAATGTTACTTTTAGCTATAATTTCAATAAAACACTGTTAAAAGTTTTCCAGTCAGGAACATTTTATGTTACAGGAGAAAATTTATATACATGGACTGATTATTTAGGTCTTGACCCTGAATTTTCCTATTCATACAGCGATGCTTTACAGGGAGTAGATTATGCAAAAGTAGCAATACCCCGTAGTTTTAAACTTGGGTTTAACCTAAAATTCTAATCCTTATCAATTTTTATAAGATGAAAAACAAACATTTAAAAATAAACAGGAATAACAATGCTGCCCTAAATAAAGGCAGCATACTATCCTCTAAAATTACGTTATTGGGATTAGCCTTAATTTTTATACTTGGTGTTACAAGTTGCGAAAATTTCTTTGAGACAGATCCGGATAATACAGTTAATGACGACGATTACATTGGAAGTACTAGCGAAATGTATTCCGGTTTTTTGGGAATTATTACCCAAATGCAGGAAGTAGGAGATAAAGCAATTTACCTTACCGATACCAAAGGAGACTTTGTTGAACCAACAACAAATGCTCCTCAGGAAATCTGGGACATCTACTATTACAACGATCTACAAGACAATTCATTTGCAAATCCCGACGGATATTATTCTGTAATTATTGCTTGTAATGATTACTTTGATAAGATGTTCGATTATAAAGAAGAAATTGGTGATGCAATGGACGAAAGCACAGAAACAAACTTTGAGGCATTAATTAGTAGCGCGTTGCGTATAAAATGTTGGGCATATCTTATGCTCGGCGAAATTTATGGAGAAGCTGTTTATTTTGATTCTCCACTTACTAGTCTCGATGACTTAAGCGACAGTGCTACTTACACAAAGCTAAATTCTCTCGAAGAAGTTGCAAACAAATGTTTAGAGATATTAGACAACGGAATAAACGACATTGACAGCAATCTTGATATGAGTTGGGGAGAATGGCTCAACCCTGAAGACCCGAATAACAGCAGTTATTATTCGTGGAACCTGATTACCCCCGATTATCTGACAATGCGATCTGAAATTTGCCTTATTTTAGGCATACAATACAGCTGGGTAAGAGAAAATATCCTAAACTTTTTATGCGAAACATTTCAAGAAGACGACTACAAATATCGTTTAAATGCTGGTTTTACAAACAACTATTATCGTATTTTTGCTTCCGGTTATTATTATTCCAGAGAGGATATATCATCGATTATTTATGATTACTCCAATAACCAGACCAATAACATAATTACCTATTTCGGGAAACGAGATCCGGCAAAATACTTATTCCGCCCATCAAGCTATGCTATGGGAAAATACGGGGAAGACGACACACGTGCTTACGGATCAAATTTTACCGACCAGGACGGAGATACAGTCATCACTAAATACCATTCGAGCTACAGGTGGAGGCAACCTTATCAAAGCGATCCGAGTATTAAACTTTTCCGCTGTCACGACCTTCATTTTATGCTGGCAGAAGCAGAGAATCACCTCGGACATTGGGATCCATCGGCATCCATTCTAACAGGAGGCATTGCCGGTCGTTTTACCAGTCGTGTAGTAGATACAACAAACTATGTAGAAACAGGCTGGGATCCGTGTTACCAGGAATTCATTTCAGGAAACGATGCTTCTTATCCTAATATAGGCATACAAGGTTGTGTAAATGCAACACAAACCGAACTTCCAACTCCGGATGATGATGACTACGATCTAACAGAAGAGGAAAGAATAAAAGTATATGACTTAGCATTACTTGACGAAATGCTATTAGAATATCCGGCCGAAGGTCGTTCGTATGGAATGATGATACGTATGGCTCGACGCTATAACGATCCTTCAATAATTGCCGACAGAGTTTGTCCAAAATACTCATCGGCTTACAGCGACGATATACGCTCTAAAATTATGAGCGGAGGCTACTTTGTCGACTACAATCTCGGCTTTTAAATATCAATAGAGAAAAGTTTTCCCGGGAAAATAGTTTTTTAAACTGTTTCCCGGGATTTTTTTCATTATTATACATTTTTTATACCACTCTTCGTTGCCCTTGTATTATATTTGTTACAATAAAACGAAATTATCAAAAACGAATAAAAATGACACATAGGATAAAAAAAATCATACCAGCTATTTTCATGTTGTTCCTGGCTCTGTTTTCGTTTGGACAAAATGCCGATGTTGCCAAAAGCGACGGGATTGGTGCCGAATCGCAGGAGATGTACGAAAAAGCGGCAAAGGCATTTGAGGAGGCAATTAATGCTTATGCCGGACAGAATGTTACCGACACATTTTGTATTTACCATGCCGGGTTAAATTATTCCCGGGTTAAACAATACGAAAAAGCCGTTCCTTTTCTTGAAAAAGCGATTGCCCTAGACTACTCTGTTGTGAATGGAACTAAAATGCTGGCAGATGCCTATACAAAATTAAAAAAGACAGACAAGGCCGAAAATATTCTACTGGCAGCGAGAGAAAAATACACGGCAAACAGTTTTGACTTTGACAAAAAGCTGGGCTACCTCTATTTCAATACCGGCAAATACGAGAAAGCGGCAAATGCATTTAAAACGGTAAACGAACAATCACCAGGCAAAAAAAGTTATATGTACATGTATGCCTTTGCGCTCGAACGCACCAGAAAATACAAACAGGCGATTGATGTATTCAGAGAGTTAAACCAGAAATTCCCGACCTATAAAAACGGGACAAAAATGCTGGGAATTACCCTTTTTGAATATGCCGAACAACAAAACAAAAAAATAGTAGCCTCCTATAACTCAAAAAAAGGTCAGTCATTAGACGATTACTTGGTGGTAAAGAAAAAACTGGACAAAATTGACCAGGTGTACAAAGAAGCTCAGACAAAATTAAACGAAGCACAAAAAGATTTTCCCAATGATAAACAGATTACTGACATCTTAGCCAGCATTAAAAAGACATTGGCGAAAAAGCACTAAATCTTACGCTACATTGTCTTTCAAATTCATCTGATTCAAAACAGAAGTCTTCTTATTATCTATAAAATAATCAGTTCTTTTATACTTCCTATTGCTATAAATGAAAGCAAAGTTTTTATGCAACTTGCAACGAACAGTTGTCTGCAAGCAGCTATAGAAAGTTTAACCACAAATTATACCAATTCTTTTTCAAAGTTTTGCTTAGAGTTCACTTTGAAATTAGAATGGTTATATGCGACAAAATGGTTTCTTCTTATTGTTTTTAACAATTGCCAGTATCCTCCAGCCATAATGCTGTTCCTACAGGACTAACAAAAAACGTTATATTTTCCTTTTTAAAAAAGCCTCTTGAAAATAAGCTTTACTTGAGAAGACGTTTTTGCGTGCCCCAAATCCGTCATTCGGGCTAAAGGGCTGGTACATTGAAAAACGCAACGTTTTTTTTAGGCATGATGCTCGGAAATGTCTTCCTCGTGCTTCGTTTTTCTCATCTAAGGAGAAAAATAAAGAAGGGTTTGGGGCCAAGCCACAACTTAACCTATCGTTGTATATTCCTACCCGATTTTCAAAATGAGCTAAAAAAAACAGCTTTTTTTTTAAAAATATAATATAAAAGGCAAACTTTTCTATCTCTTTTTTATAATTTTATCGTGCCTAATTTAAAACAAACTCATAATTGAAAAGAAAAAGAATCAGAGCAATACATTCGACTGAGTTGCTCATTTTTGATACATCTTAATAATTTGATCTCCACCATACAAACACAAAGAACAAAGTCCAGCAACCATTTAAAAAATGGGATATAAAAAAAATGTCAAATTCTTTAACAATAAAAAAAACAAATGATTTTTAAACTTCACAAACAAGCAATTACCTTACTTTCAACCATTTCACTAATTATTTTATCAGGATGTGCTTCAATTGTAAGTAAAAGTAATTACCCTATCTCAATAAGCAGCAAACCTTCTGGAGCAGAAATTACAGTAACAAATCAGAAAGGAACAGATATTTACATCGGGAATACCCCGGCAAATCTTTCCCTAAAAGCAAGTGCAGGATTCTTTTCAAAAGCGAGCTATACTGTAACTTTTAGAATGAATGGATACCAAGAGAAGAAGGTTCCTATTAATTTTAAAATAGATGGATGGTATTTTGGAAATATTCTTTTTGGCGGTTTAATAGGCATTCTAATTGTTGATCCCGCCACAGGAGCTATGTGGAAACTTAACACAGAGTTTGTCAACGAAACTCTTACCAGCATTTCTGCAGATACCAAAGAGCCTTCATTAAAAGTTCTGGGTTACAATGACATTCCGAACAACTGGAAAAAAAACCTGGAAAAAATAGATTAAGAGAAAATACAAAAGGCTTAGAGTCAGACTCTCAGTCTTTTGTTTCTTTAGCTCTTCTCTAAAATACTTTTATGCCACTTTAAAAGAGAAGTTGACTTTTCTCCGTGAACCAAATCCCCCTTTATTTTTTCTTGTGGTTCCGACTTTACTTCGGATTGTTTTGGGGCAAAGCCAACTTGACCTAAAAATGATATCGTTTTATACCCCCTGCTTTCGCTGTCAGATAATGGGATATCTCTCCAGACGACTGGAAAACTTTCATCGAACAATCCAGTCCTCCGGATTCATTTTCCGGCTTTCGTGCCAAATCTGAAATTTCAGAATCGTTTTGTTATCGTCGTCGTAATCGGTAAAAACAGTACCTATTTTTTGTTTGGTCGATACCCTATCTCCGGCTTTAACCACCACTTCCCTAAGATTGGAATAAACGGTCAGGTAATTTCCATGCCGGATAATAACGGCCGTATTTCCCCCCGAGATTCCAAATACACGAGTAACTTCACCGTTAAACACAGCCCGTGCCGTTGCTCCCACTTCCGTAGCAATATCCACCCCGTTGTTTCGCACTTTTACATTCGAAAGCACCGGATGCCGGTGAACGCCAAAACGTTCAACGATAACGCCTCTTGCAACGGGCCAGGGCAAACGTTTTTTGTTTTGCTCAAACTTAGTGCCTGTCAATTTTTGCTCGGGAGTCAGGGCAAAACCAGAAGAGCCTGATTTTTTATTCTTCCGGGCTTCTTCCGCTATTATTTGCTGAATTTTCTTTTCAAGTTGCAGTTTTATACTGCGTTGCTTGTCCAGCTTTTTCTGCAAATTACGCTTTTGGGTTTTCAATTTCCGAAGCGCAACATTCTGCTGCCCTTTTTCTTTCGATAATTGTTGTCCTTCTGCCCGGGTCTGTCCTGCTAGCGACTGTTTTATCTCCCGTTGTGCTGCAAGAGTTGAGATACTCTTTTCTAAAACAAACTGAACAGCTTCTATTACTTCAACCTGGTTGCGCCTGAAGCCGGCATATCTGCGCAAATAAAGCAACCTTCGGTAGGCCTGGTTAAAATTCTTCGCCGAAAGCAGAAACAAAATCAAATCATCGTCGTATTGTTTTTTATAAGCCTGCCGGATCATTTTTGCATATTCATTCCGAAGGTTATGAAGATCTTCTTCAAGCATCTCTATCGAAAGGATATTATTATCAATGCATTCATCGTAAATTGCAATTTCTTTGTTCAGGGTAGCTATCAAACTGTTGCGTCGACTGATTTTACTGTTCAACAGACGTAATTTATTTAAAGAGAGCTTCTCATTTTTCCGGTTATCTTTCAATAGCCGGGTTATGTAATTTATTTCTTTTGTTGTTGCCGATTTTTTCTTTTGAAGGGTAGATACATCTTGTGCTGCTCCCCAAAAAAACAATAGAATGAATGAAATAAAAATTACCAAAAACCGCATAAAAAATATAGTTTCTACGAAAATAGGTATTTTTTTAATGCAAGCGTTGTAAATCATCCCGATTTCAAAAGGAAGCGAAATGTCCGGAGTTAAAGAAACAGCTCGTAAAGACGCAAAGGCAGTAGCAGTTAAGCAGTGGCAGGTGGCAAAAAAAAAAAACGGTGCCAGTTAGCTGGAAAGAGAAGAACAGCCACCTTTTTTCTGCAGAATTACCGTGCAAAATAGAAATAGTTTCTCTCAAAGAGAGGCGAATTAACTAATTTACGACCTTCATCATTCCTCTCTCCTACTTCACTAGATTACTCATCTCCTCATTGCCCCAATCGCTCAGTAACTCAATTTCACATTCACGAATGTTACTACTTCTCTATTTGCTTATATTTTTTCGGAATTTTAAGGCTAAGTGTTTTAATTTTTTCGGAAGAAAAGCCACTCATACTAATATTCATCTGTATTTGCTCTTCGGCAGAAACAAAACGCATCGTAATCTTCTCAGGATATCTTTCGCCGTTAATAGCTGTAAAATTATCGAAATTCACCCGAACACTCCGGTTATATGTTTTATCGTTAATATCAAGTCGGGTGAGCGAAAAACGAAGCGGATCAAAAAACATTTTCTGAACAATCAATGCCTCATCGCCCAAACGTTTTAAGCGGCGATCAATTTTCTGTATTTTTCCTTTTTGTTCAAACTTGAAAATTTTACGTGTTTTCGCAGATTGCAATACATATTTTCCGTCTTCGACAAACGAGTCGAAAGCTCTGTAGTCATTTCGCGGATCTTTACGGTACGAAAATACATTGTTAGAAATAATGGACTGAACGGTAGAAAAGTTAACCGACATATTTAAAAGATTGCTCAAATAAGAATAATCATCCTTAAAATAGTTGTGAGCAATGTAATTTACATACACCACACTATCGGGCGTAAACAACACCCGCCCTACCGGAATACTAAGTTTACTAATTGAAACGAGAATTTGTTTGTCCTTTTGTGCCTTTAAATTAATTCGAAAAGAAGTTTTGTTTTTACTGCTTGAAAATCGACAATTAATACGACGAACCGAAAAATATTCGTATTCGAACTTATTCTGTTCTATTTTTTTCAACAACCTGCCGGTGCTTAAAGGCCTGACCTTTACTGTAGTCAATTCTCTCGGCGCATTACACGCTACTCCTAAAAATAAAAACACAAAAAATACCCCAACCGGTATTCTTCGGAAAGAAAGCTTGCCCATATTTTACTCTTCAATGTATTTTTTCTTCCTGATTTTTTGCTGCAATATTTCAGAATCGCCCCCGTTTTCTTTGGCTTTTTCCCAGTAAGATAAAGCTTCATCCGTTTTTTGGAGCATAAATAAAATATCGCCATAATGTTCATATAAAGTCGGGCTGTTTTCTTTGTTGTTTTCAATGGCCGATTGCATATAGTACTTCGCCAATTTATAATTGCCTTTTTTAAACAATACCCAGGCATAGGTATCGAGATAAGTAGCATTATCAGGAAACTTCTCAACTACTTTCCCGCTCATTCGTTCGGCTTTGTCCAGATCTTTCCCTTCTACCGAAAGATAATAAGCATAATTGTTCAGGGTCATATAATTATCGGGATCCAGTTCCAAAACTTTATCAAAAACTTTAAACGTTTCGGCCTTTTTGTCCTGCTTATACAATGCTTCGGCCTTTAAGGCCAAAAAACTCGATTTCAAGGTCGGATTTTGCACCACATACTCCAAACCTTCTTGGGTTATCTCAATGGTTTCCTCCAGTTTTTCGAGCTGCAGACAAGCCATCGCGCTAAAAAAATATCCCTGTGGCTGATTGGGAAATAATTCAATAATTTTCCGGGTATGCGCATACAAACTTTTCCAGTCCTGCAAATCGTTATCAATATACATAATCCGTTCCCAAATTACATAATCGTTTTTCCCTTTTTGTGTGGCTTCCAGCAATTGGGTACGCGCTCCGTTGTAGTCTTTTTCCTGTATCAGGTATTCGGCATAAATGGTATGCACTAAAGCTTCTTCAGGATAATTATTGAACAATATCTGGATTAATTCTTTTTGCTGTTCCCGCGACATATCCTGCTGTTCGGGATTAGCCGTAATCATCATATAATATTGAAGCTTGGTTTTCACATCCAGCGAGGGGCTTGCAAAAGCTTTCCTGGTTTCGTCGAACCATTTTGAGGTATCTCCTTCTTCTAAATAAAAACCAGCCAACGAAAAGTGCACAAAACCGTTATCCGGTTCTATTTCCAAAACTTTCCGGTAATTTTCCAGGGCATGTTCTTTATCTCCCCGGCTTTTATACAAATCGGCCAACAATCCGTAATACCGGGGTTCCCGGGGACTATGGTCAATCAATTTATGAATTTCGGCAAAAGCTTTTTCAGTTTTTCCTTCTGCAACATAAATCTGCTGTTTGGCAACCGATACCTGTTCGTTTATCCCGGTTTTCTTTTCCATTTTGTTAAAAGCTTCAAGAGCCTCGTCGTAACGTTTTGCATCGGAGAGCAAAGCAGCATGTGTGTAGGTATATTCAATGTTTTCAGGATCTTTTTCTAACAAATCGGCATAAATATCAGCAGCTTCCGATGATTTATTACTTTGCTGATACACCTGTGCCAGCAGCAATTTATACCATTTATTATCAGGATTATGACTAATCGCTTTCTCCAGTAATAAAGATGCACTTGTATAATCGTTGTTTGCGGCATGAATTTTTGACAACTCGTACATTGCTGCCGACGAATTGGGATTAATACTCAAACAACTCGAAAACAATTGAATTGCCTTTTGCGTATTCCCAAATACCTTTTGTTTTAATGCCTCAACAAAAAGGTATTCAAACTCTTTTTGCGATTTTTCCGATAATACCAGCTCTGCCTGCTTATCGGTTGCCGGCGTTTCTTGTTTTTGAGTTACCTGTTTTGTTGCAGAACAGGAAACAATTCCTACAGCAACAACAGCAATTCCTAACCCTTTTATAATTCGTTTCATTCGTTTCATCGTTTGTTTCAAGCTAACTCCGCAAATACGGAATAATCACGAGAACCGATTATTTCACTTAATTTTTCCCGGTATGGCCAAAGCCTCCAGCCCCTCTTTCTGTTTCTGCCAACATTTCCGACAAATCCCATTCCACTTTTTCGTGGGAGGCAACCACCATTTGGCAGATACGTTCGCCATTTTCTATCGTAAAATCTTCCTGCGACAGGTTAATCAGGATAACCTTTATTTCGCCCCTGTAATCAGCATCAATTGTTCCGGGCGTATTTAACACGGTAATTCCCTTTTTCAGCGCCAACCCGCTTCTTGGCCTGATTTGCGCTTCGTAGCCCTCTGGCAACTCTATAAATAACCCGGTAGGAATAAGGGTCCTTTCTAAAGGTTTCAAAACAACTGGTTCATCAAGGTCAGCCCTCAAATCCATACCGGCAGAATATTTTGTACTGTAAGCCGGCAGGTCGTTTTTCGATTTATTCACAATTTTCACCTGCATAGTTTCCGCAATATTTTTTAAAAGAACCGCTAAGATAGGGAAATATACCCATTGAACGACTACTCCCGCATTATTTTTTCACTTATAACTTATTTTAACTTATTGGATAACAATAAAATAACAGAAAATACACAAACAAATAGAATTTATCAAATTTATATTTCGAGAATGAGAAAATCGCAATTAACCCTGATAACCTAAATTTTAAAATTGATTTTAAATAAATCTTTAACATTTGTTTTTGGAAAAAAAAGCCGTTTTTGTGAAAAATCCCAACCCGTCCCCAAAGTGATGCCTCTTTGTTTTTTTATGATTTTGAAGTGCTCGCAATTATGGATTAAACTCATTCAACAATCATTAGATCTGCCATAATTTCATCTGAAACAAAAAGTCCTTTATGCGTAAGGCAAACAGTATCATTTTTTTTAAGTAGCATACCGGAATGGTCGTATTTTTGCAGCTGTTTTTTCAGATAAATCAACTTCGCGTTGCCAAAACGTTCATCTATAAACGAAAAAGAAATTCCCCATTTTGTGCGTATGCGGGTCAAAATATACTCATTAAAACAATCATCCTCGCTTAAAATCTCTTCATCAGAATAAGAAATTCCGTTTTTAAGCGCATTAATATATGTTTCAACGTCCGGCACATTCCACCGACGCGAAACACCATCGAACGAATGTGCCGAAGGCCCCAGTCCTAAATACTTTTTTCCCATCCAATAAGCAGAATTATGTTGAGAATACATTTCATGTCGGGCAAAATTAGAAATTTCATATTGCTCAAAACCTCCGGCAGTAGCGCTATCGGCCAAGCGATTGAATTGTTCAACACTTTCGTTTTCGTTTACTTCTTTTAATTTCCCGTTTTTAAGCCGGGCATAAAAAACAGTTCCTTCGTGATAAGTTAAATGATAGGCAGAAAGATGCTGAACAGGAAGCCGGGCAACTTTATCCAGACTCTCCTGCCATTGTTTGGGCGTAAGTCCGGGCAAGCCGTAAATTAAATCAACACTGATATTCCGAAACCCGGCATCAGCCGCATCTTTAATGGCTCGTTCGGCCTGGACAACATTATGCCGGCGGTTCATACTTTTCAAATGCACATCCTGGAAGGCCTGAATCCCAACACTTAAACGATTCACGCCCTGCATTTTTATCGCCGACAGGTATTCCGGGCTCAAATCATCAGGATTAGCCTCTAATGTAATTTCTGCATTAATTTTTACGGAAAACAATTGCTGTAAAACCTCGAGAATAGCCCCAATTTCCGGGGGTTGAAGAACTGAAGGAGTACCTCCGCCAAAATAAATGGTCTCAACCGCTTCATTTTGAAGGTAGTTTTTCCTTACATTTGCTTCTTTTAACAAAGCAGGTAAAAACTGCTGCATCAGAGATGTATTCAACGATTTATAAAAATCGCAGTAATTGCACCTCTGCCTGCAAAAAGGAATATGAATATAAATACCTGCCATAAGACATTAAACATTATTGAACGTACAAAAGTAATAATATGAAGATTTCAAACTACTGGAGATTTATTATTTGGATTGCCGTTATGTGTTACCTGCTTTTTATTCCAAGCGACCAATTACCCACCAAACCTTTCATTGAGGTTCCTAATTTTGATAAGCTTGTACACTTTTTCCTGTTTTTCATCCTGTGCCTGTTGCTTTTCAGACCGATAAAAGCAGCTACTCCCAATTATTACTTTTGGACGCCACTAGTTGCTTTTTTGCTTGCGGTTATTCTAGAATCGGTACAACATAAAATTAGTCCGAGCCGACACACCGATTTCTACGATTTACTGGCTAACACCGCCGGGTTATCCTGTGCTGCTCTCTTTTTCCGCCTATTTGTTTCGGGGCGGAAAATCGAAAAGATTATGTAACAAAATAGCCATATAGAAACGCATATCTGAGCTACATGGTTATTTCAAATTTTTCAATATCGTGGCCAATCAAATCAAGGGTTGTTTGTTGAAAAAACGACCGGATCTCCTGTTGTAATTTTTTATATTGAGCATGTACCGGGCATAAAGGCTTCGAAGGATCGTGCGTTTTACAAGGTTCCAGGCTAATGAGGCAACTGGTAAAAAAATCTTCGCCATCAACTTTAGTTACCACTTCCCATAACGAAATATCGGCAGCATCGCGGGCAAGGGCAAAACCTCCATTAGGCCCTTTCGACGAAATTAGCAGCTTTTGTTTCACCAGGTTTTGGAGTATTTTTCCCATAAACGGCGAAGAAAGGTTTAAATCGCAGGAAATCTTTTTTATTCCAATCCGGTTTTCCTTTGTTGAAAATTTTCCGAGATAAATAAGTGCCCTTAAAGCATACTTACAGGTATTTGATAGCATAAACAGTATTTTTTAACGAATCGAAAATCCGGAATTTTGTCTGGTTAATTGTAAATTTTGAGTAGGCAGGGCAATCACAGGTTTTGCACGAAGAAAACAAGAAAAGAAAAGCAACAACCAACAGCATTCCCGCTATTCTCGCTTTTGCGGAACTAAATTTCTTTTGTCCGTTTTTTTCTTTGATTTCTGATTCTGACATTATCCCGAATTGATGTTAAATAATTCAAACGCAAATACTTTAAAAATAGTGTTAAATTCTGTCTCTTTTATATCTTTTCAGTGAAAAAGAAACATTTTTCATGAATAGTTTCGGTTAAATTCACGACAAAGGTAAAATAACCTGAATTCGATTAAAAATATTTTCACAGAAATTCAGAAGTAATACAGAAGAAAGAAATTACGAAACTTTATAATATTAAAAAAAACAACGATTTTTTTTTCATAACGTTAAATATTAGCAATAAACTTTAAATTTGTAGGCTTAATTTTTGAAAGCAAATTAAAAACATCATGACACGTTTAAAAATCAAAGAAATCCTGAAGGAAGGAAAAGCAGGCAGCAAAATAGTTGCCAAAGGCTGGGTACGCACAAAGCGCGGAAGTAAAAATGTAAACTTTATTGCGTTAAATGACGGTTCTACTATTAATAACCTCCAGGTAGTTGTTGATGTTAATAATTTCGAAGAAGCACTATTACACGAAATAAATACAGGCGCAGCCATTGCCGTAAAAGGCGAACTGGTTGAGTCGGCAGGAAGCGGGCAAAACATTGAGTTAAGCGCCAAAGAAATTGTGTTACTGGGCGGTGCCGACCCCGAAAAATATCCCATTCAGCCCAAGCGTCATTCATTGGAATTTTTACGCGAAAATGCCCACCTGCGTTTTCGTACCAATACTTTTAGTGCCGTATTTCGTGTACGGCATGCTATGGCTTTTGCCATTCATAAATATTTTAACGAAAAAGGCTTCAATTACCTGCATACTCCAATTATTACCGCCAGCGATGCCGAAGGTGCCGGACAAATGTTCCGCGTATCGACACTGGACGCCCAAAACCCGCCGGCAAACGAAAAAGGGGAAGTAGATTACACGCAGGATTTCTTTGGGCGGCCAACCAACCTTACGGTATCGGGGCAGTTAGAAGGCGAACTCGGAGCCTTGGCTTTAGGCGAAATTTATACTTTTGGGCCTACATTCCGTGCCGAAAATTCAAATACAACCCGCCACCTTTCTGAATTCTGGATGATTGAACCGGAAATGGCCTTCTACGACCTGAAGGACAACATGGATTTGGCAGAAGAATTCCTGAAGTCGTGCATAAAATACGCACTGGACAACTGCATGGACGATTTAAAATTCCTGGCCGAAAGACTAAAACAGGAAGAAAAAAATAAACCACAGGAGCAGCGTTCAATGGATTTAATCGAAAAGCTGGAGTTTGTATTAAAAAATGATTTCATTCGCCTTACTTATACCGAAGCGATCGAAATCCTGAAAAAATCAAAACCTTATAAAAAGAATAAATTCCAGTTCCCGGTTGACTGGGGCATCGACCTGCAAAGCGAACACGAACGTTATCTGGTTGAAAAGCATTTTAAATGCCCGGTAATCTTAACCGACTATCCGAAAGACATCAAAGCTTTTTACATGAAACAAAACGACGACGGAAAAACGGTTGGTGCAATGGATGTACTCTTCCCTCAAATTGGCGAAATAATAGGAGGATCGCAACGCGAAGAAAGCCTTGAGAAGCTCGAAAAACGCATGCATGAAATGAACGTACCAACCGATGAAATGTGGTGGTACTTAGACACACGCCGCTTTGGTTCTGTTCCCCACAGCGGTTTTGGATTAGGATTCGAGCGTTTCATTCAATTTGTTACCGGAATGGGTAATATTCGCGACGTAATTGCGTTCCCCAGAACCCCGAAAAATGCCGAGTTTTAGAAACTTTTAACGTTTTGCCCCGAAAAATGTTAATTTTACTGAGGCAATTGTTTGGGATATGGAACAAAAATTAACATTACAACAGAAGCTATTACAAAAACTTTCACCACAGCAAATACAGGTGATTAAGCTTTTGGAGATCCCAACTATGCAGTTAGAGCAACGCATAAAAAAAGAGTTGGAAGAAAATCCGGTGCTGGAAGTGGAAGCAAATGCCCCTGTCGAAAACGAAAATTCGGACTTTGACAACGAAAATGAAAATAAAGACACCGACAACGAAGAATTTTCGATGGAGGATTATTATGAAGATGAAGAAATTCCGACCTATAAACTCAATGTCAATAATTACTCGAAAGACGATAAATACGTAGACGTTCCTTTTTCGGTAGGCACTTCGTTTAACGAGTTTCTGAATGAACAACTCAATTTATCCGAACTCTCGGACGAAGAAAAACAGCTGGCACAATACATTTTAGGCAATATTGACGACGACGGATATTTAAGACGCGACCTTTGGGCGATTAGCGACGACATTGCGTTTTCCTCGAACATGGAAGTATCGGAACAGGAACTGGAAAAAATACTAACCATTATTCACGAATTTGACCCCCCGGGAGTTGGTGCCCGCGATTTAAGAGAATGCCTCATGCTTCAGCTGGAACGAAAAGAAGAAAAAGAATTCGACCTGGCCCGGACAATTGTAAGTGATTTCTTCAACGAATTCACAAAAAAACATTACGAAAAAATACTGGCAAAACTCGAACTCTCAGAAGAAGAATTAAAAGAAGGCATTGAACAGATATTGAAGCTAAATCCCAAACCCGGGAGTTCATACAGTAATCCTTTAAACAAATCAAACCAGCATATTGTCCCCGATTTTATATTGGAAATTGTTGATGGCGAACTCAGCCTGTCGCTAAACCAACGAAACGTGCCAGAACTAAAAATAAACGACACTTATTCGGAAATGTTGAAGGCCATGAGCGAAAAACAGAAAAGCCTGAAAAGCGATAAAGAAGCGATGCTTTTTGTAAAGCAAAAAATTGATTCGGGCAAATGGTTTATCGATGCCATACAACAACGTCAAACCACACTGCTGCTCACCATGTCGGAAATTATAAATTTTCAGAAAGAATTTTTCTACGACGGCGACGAAACAAAACTGAAACCCATGATTCTAAAAGATATCGCAGAACGTACGAATCTTGATATCTCAACAATTTCAAGGGTATCGAACAGCAAATACATTCAAACCCATTTTGGAATTTATCCCCTTAAATATTTCTTCTCAGAAGGCCTTCAAAAAGATGATGGAGAAGAAGTATCAACCCGAGAGATAAAAAAAATTCTGAAAGAATGTATTGATAACGAGGACAAACACAAACCTTTAACCGACGAGAAGTTAACGGCTATCCTAAAAGAAAAATCATACAATATTGCCCGCCGTACGGTTGCCAAATACCGCGAACAACTGGACATCCCTGTGGCCCGGCTGCGAAAAGAACTCTGATATGCAGAAAAAAATAGCACAAAGTATCTCAATCGTTTTTCATCCAATAGTATTGCCCTCACTGGGAATGCTTTTGCTTATGAATTCGGGCTTTTATTTTGAATTGCTGACAAAAGAAGCCTTGCATTTTATTATGTTGGTTATATTCTTTGCTACTTGTGTTCTGCCCTTACTTTCCTTATCGGCACTAATGCTAAATCCAAAATTCGATCGAAATATGTCGCGTTCTACCGACCGTATTTTCCCGCTGCTTATAACCGCTGTTTTTTACTACTTTGGTTTTATTCTGCTACGAAAAGTACCAATATTTCCGATAATAAGGTTGTTTTTACTTGCCGGCATCCTGGTGATTATTGCCTCGCTGCTTATTTCTATAAAATGGAAAATCAGCCTTCATATGGCATCACTGGGTAGTTTGTCCGGATTATTTTTTGCCCTTTCTTTTCGAAACGGGATAAATCCGGTTTATTCACTGCTACTTATTATTATTGTTTCCGGATTAGTTGGAACTGCACGTTTACTGCTTCATAAAAACAACATCGGACAAATCCTTGCCGGATTTTTAGTGGGATTTGTTATTTTCTATGGCCTTATTTATTTTGTATAAGATTTAAATTTTTGCGTTGTAGCGCTTAGTGTCATATGTATGTTTTACTACCACTGCCATTTTTCGGTGCATAAAGTGTTGGCTTTTCAATCGACTTTCGTGGATGCACCGAAGAAGTTTGCATATTCATTCTATCCCCCGGATTTCATATGGGGTAATGCCAATGTAGAAGCTGAGGCAAAGCCCCGATCAATCCAAAGAATGATAAAGTTGTCAATTGCCCCGCAAAACCGGGGTTTTCGTAATATTTGTAGCAATCTACGCTCTTTCTTAGAAAAACATTGTAATCAACTGCACTGCGATAATCAACAGCACCATAGCAACCGGATAAACCGTGGCATAAGCAATAGAGTGTGCATTGCTGTCGGTCATTGAGTCGGCGGCTGCCAACCCCGGAGTACTGGTCATACTTCCGCTAATTGCCCCCATCAGGCGCAAAATGTTCATTTTGAAAGTCCATTTACCAATTAACCCGGTTATTACCATAGGCACCAAAGTAATTGCAGCTCCATATAAGAATAATTCGATTCCGTATTGATTAAAGGTTTCAACAATATTTTTCCCGGCGCTTGTCCCTACTGCAGCCAAAAACAATAGCAGTCCAAACTGGCGAATAAGCTGGTTGGCGGTGCCTGTCATGGTCCATATTACAGGTCCGGTTTTTCCAATCCGGCTTAAAATAAGCGCCACAATAAGTACTCCTCCGGTAAGGCCTGCGCTAAAGCTGAAATTGCCCACATTAATACTAATTTTTCCGACCAGTACACCCAAAATAATCCCAAGAGCAATGGGCAGGATATCGGTATCAGACAAACGTTTTTCATTGTTTCCAAAAACTTTTGCAACAGCCTCCATGTTGGCTTTACTGCTTGCAACCACCAGCTTGTCGCCAAACCGGAGTTTCGAAGCTGGCGAAGGAGAGATATCTATCCCTGCTCTTCGGATCCGGGTAATAGTGGCATTGTAAGTATTCAGTAAATTTAACTGGGCAATCGTTTTGTTTACTACATCTTTATTGGTTACCAATACCCTTCGGACATCGTACTTCGGATCGAGTGCAATTTCGCGGTTGGTAACAGGGCCAATCAGTAGTTCTATATTCTTCAGCGCCTCTTCTGTTCCAACGGCTTTAATAATATCTCCCTTGTGCAAAACCGTTTCGGAACCGGCAATAATGGCATCTCCTTCGTGCAAAACCCTTGATACTACAGCTTTAGTCATATCACGGATACTCAGGCTTCCGATAGTCCGGCCGATAACATTTTCGTTTTCAACAATAAAATTTCGTTTTAATATTTCAGGATACTCTTCCAATAATTTCGATCCATACTCTTTTTCGGCTTTGTTTACAGGAGAACGAAGTATTCGTGGCAGAAAACGAATAAACAATATTACCCCGATAACCCCCACCGGGTATGCCACACCATAGCCAATAGAGGCCAATGGCGAACCTGTATAGTCAATAGCAGCTGCCAGTCCGGGCGTACTGGTTAGTGCCCCGGTAAGTAAGCCAACTGCAATATTGGTATCAATACCAAAGCACAATATTATTACAAGCGTTATTACTGCCGATATTATTATCAATAAACTAGCAAATAGTGCCAGTTGTCGTCCTTCTTTCTTGAATGACTCGAAAAATCCGGGGCCGGCCTGAATGCCTATGGTAAAAATAAAAAGTACCAACCCGAGGTATTGAAAATCTTTAGGGATAAGAATACCATAATGCCCAAATATAAGGGCTACAAAAATAACTGCCGATACATCAAGCGACAGCCCGAAAAATTTAATCCGGCCGAGAATAAAACCAAGGGCAACGATTAAAAATAGCGCAAAATAACTGTTCGAAAGTAGTTCCATTTTGTAAACAAATTTTCAGAATCTGATTTTTGCCGCAAAGGTAATTATTTGTATTAACGACTAATTCTTTTCAATAACGAATGCAAAATCCTTACTCTAATTTAATATTCAAAAAAGGATAGTCCTTTTATTGCTCCAATTCAAACAAACGCTCTACCGAAAGTTCAAAATATTTTGCCAACAACATTGCTGTTTGCACCGAAGGTACAAATTTATTCTTTTCAATAGCATGAATGGTCTGGCGAGAAACGCCAATAGCATTTGCCAGTTCTTCCTGCGTTTTATCAAGCATTACCCTGTGAAACTTAACTTTGTTCTTCATAATAATTCAATCTTCCAATATAAGCCGTCGTTTTATAAGCCTTAAAATAAGGTAAAAAATCATTTGCACGGAAAGTAAAAAAGAGGCATCAATGTTAATAGCAGGATTAACGATGTAAAGGACAAGAATAATCAGGATTGATACCACAAAAACAATAAAGGCTGATTCGTACCTCAACTTCTGTATAGATTCATCTTCACGTTTGTTCTTTAATAATAAAACCGATAAGAAAAACAACAATTCCAATCCATTTAAAAAAATGTGGTAATAATTTTATGCTTAAAAAGCTTAAGATAAATGACAAATGCAAAGAATAATTTACAGGATAGAAACATTAATAATAAATTATGGCAATTACAAATTTGTCTAACATTCAATACAACTTTCATAAAACTCCCGTATCTTTCCACAAAAGAAATAAATAACCGAATTTTGCAACATGAAAAAAATAAAACGCTTCTTATTACTCCTTTTTTTATTGTTTATTTTGGCGTACCTGCTGGGCCCCAAACCACCCACCCCCGAATTAAACAAAGATTTACCGTCTATCGCCATACAAGTTTCCGGTATTGAAAAATACATTCGTAAGAAAGAAGCTACTTTTCGGATAAAACCCGATAACGAATCGCGTATTTACTGGGCAAATGATTCGCTAAAACAACGCACGGATTACTGTGTTCTTTATCTTCACGGATTTTCGGCATCGTGGTACGAAGGCTATCCGGCACATGTTACTTTTGCCCAAAAATTCGGCTGCAATTTATACCTTCCACGCTTATATGCCCATGGACTGGAAAGCGATGAACCGTTGCTGGATATGACCCCTGACAACCTTTGGAAGTCGTCAAAAGAAGCATTAATGCTTGCACGAAAACTGGGCAAGAAGGTAATTATTATGAGCGCCTCTACCGGAGGCACGCTGAGCCTGCAACTGGCTGCCGATTTTCCTGAATATGTGGCAGGCTTGATTCTTTATTCGCCCAATGTACGCATTAATAACAACAAGGCATTTCTTCTTTCAAAACCATGGGGACTGCAAATCGGAAGAAAATCGACAGGCGGGAAATATCGTATAAGCAATCAGGAACCAAGCGAAAAGGACAGTCAGTACTGGAACTGTAAATATAGGATAGAAGCCTTGGTTTATTTGCAACAACTGGTAGATGCAACCATGAACAAAAATACTTTCAGAAGAGTTACTGCTCCTGTTTTCCTGGGCTATTATTATAAAGACAAAAAGAATCAGGATAATACCGTAAAAGTAAGTGCCGAACTAAAAATGTTTAAAGAACTGGGCACCGATCCTTCTCAAAAAGTAAAAAAAGCCTTTCCCGAAGCCGGGAATCATGTAATTGCCTGCGAACTCACATCAAAATGTGTAGATGATGTAATTGCTGAAACAATAAATTTTGGAGAAGATGTTTTACGACTAAAACCCAATGCTAATTTCATTGGCAGAAATGCCATAAATTAAAGTTTCAAATCGGTCAAAAACTTTCTTTTCTGTAAAATTATTGTACTTTTGCAGCGAATTGCTCTTCTGGAGCCTGCTTAACAGACAACATTCGCCTGTAACAGGGATTTTTCAAAAGGACAAAACATTCAGAAACGTTTATTGATAACAATATCGGTCTGTAGCTCAGTTGGCAGAGCAGCTGACTCTTAATCAGCGGGTCCAGGGTTCGAATCCCTGCAGACCGACTTTTAATACCAATTTGTTAATGACATTAGCGTTAAAATTGCTCCGTATTTAACACTACCATTCATCTATTGGCGTTGTTTACTCTCGCAAAAGCAGAAATACCAAAAGCTAATTTCAGTAAAAAAGAAATTTGCAAATAAAAGTACAAATGTCTCATTTTTTGTTTATCGGCTATGCAGATATTGTACATAAGCTTTAGCAAAGTTCATTAAAGAGTCGACCTTCCCCGGTTTATTATTGTAAAAATATTCAATCCGATTGGTATTTATATTATCAAACCAGGCTGCTTCGGGCGAAACAAAGCCCCAGCCTTCCATCCTAAAATAAAAGGCATAATTGTTATCTGTTAAAAAATCTTTTGAAAGCAAATCCTGCTTATGCTTCCAGTTCATTTGTTTTATAATCATCGGAGCTAAATCGTTATGATTTCCGATACGGCTGCTTATGTAATGATCTTTTATTACTCCTCCGGCAAGAATAAGCGGGATATTGTAAGAGGCGAGTTCGGTTACTGATGTTGGCCCCGGCTGAAGAGAGGTATGGTCGGCAGTAATTATCACCAAAGTATGATCCCAAAGTTCGGTCGTCTTTAACGAATCAATAAAAACGCCCAAGCAACTATCGGCATAGGCTACAGAATTAAGGTATCGTTGCTCTGTTGCCTTTCCTTTTATGTGATTATAGCCCTCAATATCAAATGGTTCATGACTACTAATATTATAGACCATACTAAAAAACGGTTCTTTTTCTTTTTTTAGGTCTGAAAACATTTTGGCATACAGATATTCATCAGGAACTCCCCATTTCTGTTTCAAACCGACCTCTAACGGAAAATTTTCTTTTGAAACAATCTTTTTGATTCCAGCCTGGAGCATTACTGCCCGTGTATTATAAAAATTAACATCGCCTCCATAATAAAACGACATGTTGTAATTATGGTCTGCAAAATATTTCGGGAAATAATCAAGTTTTCTCATTTTGTCGGGAAAAACCAATATGGTATTCCTGTTCATACTTGACGGGTATCCTCCGATTAATGCCGACATACCTTTATCGGAACGATTTCCTGTGGCATAAAACGAACGAAAAGCAATGCCTTCGTTACATAAATTGTTCAGGCAGGGCGTTATAGCGGGCATGCCGCCCAGGGGTTCAATTATTTTATTCGAAAAACTTTCCAACAAAACCAAAACCACATTGGTTGGCTTTCCGGGATGCGGATATATCAGTTGTTGTGCTCTCTGATTATTCGTTTTTTCTTCTGCTTTTAAAGTAGCCTCGGCCTTTTCTACAGACATATAGTTTACCTTTACCTTAGTTCGTTGGTTTTTTACAACACTTCGTCCGAAATTCCAAAAAAAGTTATAGGCAAACTGGTCGGCCTTGTAATGCTCGCTGAAATAAACATTGCTGTAATTAAGAGGAGACCTGTCGAACCCTCCCCGAATAGGAATAATTAAAACAGCGGTTAAAAATAAAAATATCGGTATTTCATACCATTTTATTTTTATCGTCTCCATTTTTCGTTGAGGAAACAAACGCCGGTACAAAAAGAAACTTCCCAAAACAATTGTTAAGAATAAAATAAGGAACAGGATTATCTGACCGCAACTAACGGAAGCAATAATTCCTCCCGGAGTTTTAAGATACGACAGTATTTGTGCATCTAACCGGGTGCCCCAGGGTTCGTACAAACCAATATCAGTTAAGCCGAGAATCGTAAGAAAAATTAAGCACAGCAAGGTATAAAATTTCAAAAAATATGTGCTTATCCGACTTGCGTGTAAAAAAACGATAGAAAAAACCAGTCCCGGAATAAGACTAAAATAACCGGCTACAGAAAAATCCATTATTATGCCATAACGAAATATTCCCCAATAGTCGGACAATGGTAATCCTGCAATTGCCTTATAATTATACGTAACAAACAAAATCCGGAAGGCAATAAAAAATAATAACAAAAAGAAATAATACTTAACGAAAACACAAAACAACTTTTTCATTTGTCTAAATTTTTGTATAGCCCGTTTGTTGGGCGAGAAAAAATCGCTGTCCCCAGAAATCGGAACAGGCTGTGTATAATTACATTATCACATCTACCACAGACAGTTTCAGATTAGTGCTTTTATGTAAGAATAATTATCAGCACAATTTGTGTCATGCCAACAGACAGGGAATCTGCGCTTTTAAATGGGCATCACCTGATTTTCCTCCAGCCTATTGGCTTTTACCATTACAAAAACATAATCGGCAATGCATCGTTTTGTACTACAATAGTTATTCCTACAGATGGAACATAAATATTGATATTTCTTACACAAATACTGATTTAATATCTCAAAGAGCTTAGAACTTATACACTTCAAAAGTCTCTTTCATTTATTACCGGCAATTGGTATAACTTTATTAAAGTGCAGTTATAGCAATCTTATTCTCACTAAAAATCAGGGATAAAATTCTCTAAAGCGTGCAAATGTATAAAAATAAAATTACATCATACAAAAGCTGCTTGTTATTTTTATCGGTTCAATAAAACCAAACGGAATCATGTTGTAAGTATCTGTCCAAATTGGATTTGAATCATTTTCTTTGCGGATATCGTACCAGTTTTGCTGCCCTCTTCCGTCGGGAAACCCTCCAAGTCCGGTGAAACTTTTTTGCCCTACTTTTATCAATTCGCCTTTTTTATGATGACTTGGCCCCAACAGGTTTCTCAACGAATTAACCAGGGTAATTTTAATCGTATTTTTCCCGGGCTTCAGCGCACTGCTTATTTCGGCACGAAAAGGCGCCCACACCAGCGTATCCACAACACTCCCGTTTATTTGAATGACTGATGCAACAGCTTCGCAGTTTGGGAGTTCCACATAGTATTTTCTGTTTGGGTCAACTGTTTTCAGATTAAAATCGTGGCTCAGTTCAAAAGCCCCGGCAAAAAACGGGTAGCCCTCCGTAGTAAGATTTCCCCTCAATGTATCTGTCTCTTTCGAAAGTGTAAAGCTGGAAAAACGGAACACCGGACGAGGCTGAAAATTACCACTTTGATTGCGTTGCGTTTTAAACGTTTCTGTTTCCTGCTTGCCCCTGACCGCAAAATCGCCCGTTAAACAGATGCTCTCTATTTCTGTCCCGTAGCGGGTTTTCGGATCCTCGCTTAACGGTTTGGGAGCTTTAAAATCTAGTGAAAGCTGGATATTATTTTGTCCTTTTTTTATCGAAGCAAGCATAGCTGACGTTCTGAAATACCGGTCGCGGAAATAACCTTTATTTTTAAAATAAACAGTCTTCCCGTTGAGTAAAACCGAGGAATACATTTTGGGTTGCTCCAAAGCCAACCGGCAGTTTTGCGGCAGGCTTTCAACGTAAAAAGCATAAGAGAGCAAAAGTTTTCCTGAATATTTTTGATCCGACAAACGATTGAAAATCCCGATAACCGGTTCCGGATCGCTAAAGGTTTTACCTCCATCAACAGAATAACGGGCAAAATCAAGGGTAATGGCATTCGGAGAAAGGCGTTTCCCTTTCCACATGGATTCCAGTATAATTTCATCGTCGAATCTTCCCGGAAGTTGATAATCCCCGGCAATATGAGCCTCTTTACTTAGCGCTCCCGATGTTATCCAAATATTGGAAGAAGGAGCCAATTCGAGGTCCAAACTTCCATTTTTACGCGGAGTTAATGCATAACATTTCACCTTGGAAGGCTCCCAGAGCACAAGATTTTCTTTGTCGACATTAAGTAAAACGTTAAAACGAATCGTTTGTGTATGCGAAATATTTGAAAACTGAATTAACTTGCCGTCAGGCACCGTACGGGTTTGTGTCCAGATTTTACCGGCATCTTTCCCTGTAACTTTCAAATGCGGGGTAACGGCACTTACCAGTTTTGTTTTCAGTTCGTTTTCAGAAATGTTTATCACAATATTTTTCAATTCCCGGAGTTTTTCAACATTCACTTTCCCGTCAACAAAACAAGGAAAACGGCCGGTATTAACAACCAGTCCGCCATTTTTTTGAAGAGCCAGTAGTAAATCTATCGTCTTTTCCCGGATAGAAATCATATCCGGCAGAATAATGTTTTTGTACTGCATCTCCCCTACCACCAGCTCATTGCCTTTCACAAAAGCTGTATCTGCGAGTATTTGTTCATCGCCTACATCATAATCAAAATGGTCTTCCTGCAAAATTTCGAGGACTTTTAACATGCCGCTTGTAAACTCACCGTCTTTTTTACTTTTAATAAATTCGCTTTCCAGCGGACTGACTACGAGTATTTGCGGAGCATATTTCCCTACAGATGTTGCATAGGCAATACGCCCGAGGTAATCTTCAATTTTTTTGTTGTAAGCCCAATAAGGCTGCTGGTACGAAAAAGTTGGCGGATAGTCGCGTTTTCGATGCCCCCTCATACTATAAAGCGTAAGATGCGGACAAAAATGGTTCACCCCGAGAATAGCATGCCAGCCGGCCAGCCACTTACGGTCTTCAAAATTCATATTCTGACCACTTATTCCAAAAATTTCGGTTAAACGTTTTTGTTTTCCAAACTGGTTGGCCACACTGCTTAAATTCCGGGCTGTAATAAGTTTCCCGGCAATCGAAAGTCCCAGCAAATCCATGCCCGGCTGCTGCATACTCCGATAATGCAGCATAGTGTTACCAGCTCGGTCTCGTACTTTTCGCAATACGTCTTCGGCAAGATAATGACCGGTAAAAATAAATCCGTTCTTTCCACAAAAATCCGCAATCTGTTTGGTATAACTTTCTTCAAATGCCAATGCTTTTGCCCGATAGTATTGCATGCGCACTTCACGCCAATTTTCTTTTTCTTCGAATAAAAGACTGATTTTATCCCGAAGATTGTAACCATATAAGGCCTTAAATTTCTTCTCTAACCAGGGAGAATAGGAAAGAACGCCTTTCGCGGATGTTCTTTTATCGAAATAACGGGCATGCACATGGGCTTCGTCCGAAAAAATAGCCGGAGTATAGTTTTTTATTTCAGCTTTATATTTATCCACATAAGGTTTATGGGCTACGTTAATAAACGCCCGGACAGCCTCCTTGTTAAACAAATCGGAATAGCAGGTTCCATTGAATATATCGTACCCCAATTGTGCGGTATATAATATATAATTGTATAAGCTGTCGCTTTGTATTATTTCTCCACCAACCGGAATTTTTGTTTTCTTTTCCAAACGAGCCAGGCATTTCGCACGATAGTCTTTACTCATTTTAGGAATAATGCCTCCTGCATAACCGCTGGGCCACTTATCTTCGTCGTAAAACATACATTCCAGCCCGGCCTTATTAGCTGCATCAACCGAGGCCTGCATTATTTTCCACCAATCATCGCCCAGAAACTCGGTAATCAGCCCCGAACGGCTATGCAAATAAAAACCGCCAAAACCTGCCTGTTTAAATCCGGAAATCTGGAGACGAATTTCAGCTTCAGTCAAAGAATCATTTATTGAATAAAACGGATGAGAACGAAAGGTATTGGATGGATTTATAAACTCAGAATAACAAAATGTATTCAACTCTTTTTGTTGTTTTTTTTGAGAATCAGGAGCATTGTTGCAGGCTACGAAAAAACAAAAAATTGTACCTGTAAAAAGTTTTAGAACTGCTTGATTTAACATCTACGAATTGTTTTTAATGATTCAAAAATACAAAGTTTTCCGAAGAATGTAAACGTTACCATGGATAAACTTTTGTAGGGATTACTTTTCAACATACCAATATCATTATTTTACGGAGAACTGAAATGCAACATGATTTATAACATAATTTAAAATTTTTATTTCAGCATGAAAACGTTTACATTGCGCAACTTTTTGTATTATTGTAATATTTAAACTTTGTGTAATAAAAGATTTATTATATGGCCAGTATGGATGATGTAGCAAAACGTGCCGGGGTATCAATTGCCACGGTATCACGTGTATTAAATAATAATGGCAAGGTAAATGAAGCTACACGGGCACGAATATTAAAAGCAATAAAAGAATTAAAATATCAACCCAGCAGGGTTGCCAAACGTTTGCGGTCCAAAAGTGCATCGGGAAATTTACTGGGGGTGCTTATCCCCGACATCCAAAATCCGTTTTATGTAGATGTACTGGAAGGAATAGAAGAAATTGCCTATAACAATAATTATGCAATAATTATGTGCAACTTTGGACAAGAGGCTAAAAAAGAAAAGATGTACCTAGATATACTTCAATCGGAAGGAATTGACGGGCTTATTGCTGCGCCTGCGAATGAAGATGATATCCAACTGAAAAAAATGGTAAAAGAAGGACTCCCAGTTGTTTGTGTCGACAGGGGGTTAAAAGATACAGATGTAGATGTTGTTCTTATTAACAACGAAGAAAGCGCGTTTAAAGCTGTTGACTTTTTAATAAAGCAAGGCTATAAACACATTGCAATTATTGCAGGTCTTCCTTCCATTCCCTCTACAATTTTAAGGGAAAAAGGATACAGAAGGGCACTACAAGAAAACGGCTTACCTATAGTTGAGGATTTGATAAAAAGGGGAGACTCAAAACTTCTTAGCGGCGTACGCTTTTGTGAAGAGCTTTTAACCCTGCCCGAACCACCGGATGCTATTTTTACAGGAAACAACCTGATTACACTGGGTGCCCTGGAAGTAATCCATAAACGCAACCTGAAAATTCCGGAAGATGTTGCAATTATCGGGTTTGATGATATGCACTGGGCCAGTTCTTTGAATCCTCCCTTAACCGCTGTCAGACAGCCAGCACGTGAAATAGGGAAAAGGGCAGGAGAACTACTGATACAACGAATAAACGACCCGGAACGGTCAAGTATTCAAATGGTATTAAGCGCCGAGCTGATGAAAAGAAGTTCGGCTTAAGTCAACAAAATATATTTTTTTGAAGTGTAATGAAAACGATTGCACAAACGGAGAAAAACGAAACCAATAAACAGCTGAAAATCAAATCAAAAAAGACTGAAAACGATACATTATTACTTAAAAATCGAAAAAAAACCAATTAAATTTTTCAATTATGAACAAAACCTGTTTTAATACTGCATGAGATTACTACATGCTTTTCAAATCAAAGGATTGCATAAACAATTCGGTCAGTTATACATTTGACTGAATTTCGGGCTTATTTTCTATTTTTTAGTATTACGCAAGAAGCTCAATGGAGCGTCTAATTATTTACTCTTATTTTTTTATAAAACTTTAAATCATGAATTTATGAAAGAAGACAACAAAAAAGGGTGTCATATCTGGCATTGGCAGAAACTGTTGATGAAGACTTGTTTTTCACTGATTTTCATCATTACAGCCTGTTTTTCCTCTTTTGCAGGAGAGACAGAAAATCAATCGGAACAAACAGGCAAAGCTTCCGGTAACGTTAACGACAAAACAGGCCTACCTCTCCCGGGAGTTACAGTAATTATCGAGGGACAGACCAAAGGAACCATTACCAATTCTGATGGATCCTACATTATGACCGGGCTAAAACAAAATGATGTTTTAGTATTCTCTTTTGTAGGAATGAAAACCAAAAAAATTACCTACACGGGACAATCTACCATTGACATTACAATGGAAGAAAAGACAATTGGAATTGAAGAAGTAGTAGTATCAGTTGGTTATGGAACGCAGAAAATGAAAAACGTAACTGGAGCGATTGTCAATGTGCCAATCACAAAAATTGAAGACTTACCGGTATCCAACTTGGCAGAATCTTTAAAAGGACAAATTCCAGGAGTATCTATCTCCGGGGGCTCTTCAAGACCTGGCGAATCAGCAACTGTGTCAATTCGCCAAACTTTTAGTTTTTCAAAAGATGGAGGTAGCGATATACCACTGATTGTTATAGACGACATGGTACAAGTAGATCCAGAGACCGGAAAACCCACCTTAGATGCCTTTAATAATCTGGATCCATCTGAAATTGAAAACATCACGGTTCTAAAAGATGGAAGTGCTGCGATTTATGGCTCCCGAGCTTCACAGGGAGCTATCATCGTTCGCACGAAACGAGGGAAAGCAGGGAAAACAAAGTTCAAATATTCATCTCAAATTGCAATAAACGACGCAATAAGTCATAGCAAAACAATGAGTGCTTATGAATTTGGAACTTTTAATAACCGATTCCTAAAAGCTGCCAATAAAGATGGAGATGGGAAAAAAATATTCTCTGATGACGAACTTGAAGAAATGAAAAGTTTAAACTACGATTGGTTAGATAAGGCTTGGTCTTCGGCAACACAACAAAAACATTCGCTTAGTCTAAGTGGAGGCACAGATAAAGCTACCTATTTTGCAGGAATAACTTATTTTACACAGGGAGCTAACTTGGGAAGCCAAGACTATGACAAGTGGAATTTTCGTGTTGGTCTGGAAGCTAAAGTCGCAAAAAATTTGAAGCTAAGTGCGTCTGTTTCTGCCAATACTAGTGATAAAGAAAAATCGTACACAAAGGCATCTAATGGGATTAACGACAGCAGCTATGGCTCAAAGGCGAGAAGCGGAACAGATTGTGCCGACTATGGCTACTTGCTTCACATGCCTAAATATATCCCTTGGGAAACGACTATAGATGGAGAGACATATTATGTGTCGCCTTTTAACCGAACGGATAGAAATTTAGGAAGCCCAAACAATAGAACAATTACAGGTTGGAACTATTTTGCAACATTGAATAATGGTTCGAAATCCATTACAGAGAAATTTTCGTATAATGTAAGTGCTGCCTTAACTTATGAAGTTCCGTTTATAAAAGGATTATCAATTCGTGGAACTTATGCTCGTAGTCAGACCTCGAATCATGGAGAACAGGCTCAACTTCCATATACTCTAGCTGTATTGAAGAACTATTATAGCGAAGGCAACCATTTAGCAACTGACGATAGCTCATGGAATATAAAAAATATGAAAACAAATGCCAGAGTTAATTACACAAACTCAAGCTCCAAAAGCTATCAGGCAAACTTTTTTGCAAACTATAACCGCACTTTTGGAGCTCACGATATAGGTGCAATGTTCTCTGTCGAACGTTCTGAATCTGAATACAATGATAGCAGATTATCATATGAAGGAACAGAGTCTGATTATAACGGGACAAGTGAAACTGCAGGAGAACTAACTTCAAATACTTATTCCTCAAAAGGAGAATCAGGAACCCTGTCATATTTAGGACGTTTAACTTATAGTTATCAATCAAAATATCTGTTCCAGTTTATTTTTCGCAGCGATGCTTCTACTAAATTTTCTCCCGACAACTATTGGGGATTCTTCCCTGCCGCTCAATTTGGCTGGGTAATGTCGGAAGAAGGTTGGTTTAAAGAAAAATTACCCTGGGTCGATTTCTTTAAACTACGTTATTCTGTTGGAAAAACAGGAAAAGATAATATAAATGCATGGAGATGGTCTCAATACTATTCGCTTTACACCGACAAAGGAATGCAATTTGGCAGCGATGGAGGAACACTAGGAGGAGGAATTGCCCCTAAAGTAAGTCCAAATCCTGATGCCGGATGGGATACTACAATTAAGCATAATATTGGAATGGATATTAAAGTATTGAATGGTCGCTTAGGAATTGGAATAGATCAATATATTGATAAAACAAAAGATATGCTTACCAATATGGCAGGAGCTGTTGGTGTTCCGATCTCTGTAGGTGGCGGTTTTGCAGAACAAAACTACGCTTCCGTAAGAGCATGGGGCACTGAATTTAATATAAATTGGCACGATAAAATAGGAAAAGATATTTCGTATAGTGTTGGCGTTCATTTCGGATTCAGTGGAAATAAGGTATTGAAGTATCCAGAACAGTCAATACAACATCCTTCTGCCAATCAAACCATTGCCGGACGCTCTACTATTTTTCCAACATGGGGATTTAAAACATGGAAAGAAACTTCAACCGGAGATGGCATCTTACGCACTGATAAAGATCTTCAAAACTACTGGAACTATTTAACTGAAAGAGCAACAGCAGCAGGAACAACTCCGGAATATTTAGGTATAACAAAACTCGAAAACATGAAAACAGGCTACCTTGCCTACCAAGATGCTGCTGGTGAGTTCAACTCTGAAGATGGCACACAGGAAGATCCAGATGGAAAGATTGAGAAAACTAATGACTACGTAAAATTGAATAAAAAGAATAAAAGCCATGGTTTTACTACAAACTTACGTTTGGGATATAAAGGCTTAACGGTATCAACTCAAATTTCAACTTCTTGGGGCAGTTTCCGTAAAATTGATATTGTAAAACAAAACACTTCTTCCGGTAAATGCATGTGGGCTCATGAAAGCTATTGGACTGATATGTTTGATCCAGATGACAATGTTGATGCCAAATATCCTAACCTCGCAGATTATAGCTACATTTCAGCGAATTCCGATTTTTGGGAATTGAATACCTTCCGTTGTTTTGTTCGTAATTTAACAGTTAAATATTCTATTCCTAATTCGTTAACTTCAAAAGTTAATATAACTAGTGCATCAATCGGAGTTACCGGGAATAACTTATGGGATTTCTATAATCCTTATCCTGATCACTACCGAAATATGTATGACAATTCATACGTTGGTTATCCTACATTAAGAACTTGGTGTATTAATTTAAATGTAACATTCTAAATCTATTTGTAATTATGAAAATTAAAATTAATAATATAGTATGGGTGCTAATGTTGCTTATTATTAGCGCCTGTAGTGACGATTTTCTCCAGGATAAAAAGAATTACGATGACACAGATGATTCTTTTTATGAAAGTGAGACTCGAGTAAACTGGTATATGGCTAACATTTTTTACAATTGCTATAATGGATGGAATAGTCCAACAGAGGTATTAATGGGAGCGTATACAGATATGTACTCAAAAATGACAGAAGAATTAGGAGGTCTACAAACTTACATTAGTCCTAAAAACAAGTATTATTCTTCAGATTACGGTTCAGGATATTACGGAACTAAATTAGCAGACAAAATCCAAAACAATCCCTATACTCGTATTCGTAATTGTACTGAATTAATAACAACTATTGACGAAAAAGGTACTTCGTTAGATAGCGATTTTAGAACACATGCAAAAGGGCAGATGTACTATATTAGAGCTTTGCAATATTTTGAATTAATGAGGGTTTATGGTGGTGTACCTATTGTTACCGAAGTAGAAGCAGCTTCTTCAGAAGATGAAACCATTAAGCATCCACGAGCCTCTGTCCCAGATGTTGTAGCACAAATTGTTGAGGATCTGGATTCGGCTGCAGCAATGTTGCCCAGCACCTGGGGGGCATCTGATTATGGCCGATATACCAAAGGTGCTGCATTAGCACAAAAATCAAAAGTACTACTAACTTTTGCCAGTCCTTTATTTAACACAGACTGGGACAATACAGGCAATACACGTTGGAAAAATGCATTAGAGGCAGGATTGGCAGCAGAAACAGAGCTATCATCTGCAGGATTTGGGTTATATGGATCTTCGGCTAAAGACTGGGAAGACATGTTCAACATTGATAATTCATCCTGTTCTGAAGCAATTTCTGTTCAATTGTTTGGCTCTGGCTCAAGCAATGTAACGATCAATAATTCATGGGAAAATAACATTCGTTTAAGTAGTCAAGATGGCAATGGAGGCATCCCTGCACCTAAGGAAATGATTGATTTATTCCCAATGTCCGATGGAAGCAGACCTACTACAGAAAATAATTACGATGAAGAACTATTTTTTCTGAATCGAGATCCACGCTTTTACAGAACCTTTGCTTTTTCCGGCTGCAAATGGGCTTATAAAGAAGATGAAGAATCTACTGTTTGGGCTTACCGTTATCAATATAAAGATGGAGAAGACACAACGACTGTTTCGAGTGATGGAAATAGTGTAACGAGTTTAGCGTTTGTTCGTAAAATGACAAATGTATCGGAAAGTAATGAAAATGGATTCGCCTATTCGGGAAAAGATATATTTGTATATCGCTATGCAGAATTACTATTGAACATTGCGGAATGTTATGCAGCAACAGGAAACACAGGAAAATGCCTAGAATATCTTGGCAGAATAAGAAATCGTGTAGGCATACCATCTACCAATAATTATGGAATTGGAACTCTCTCTGATAAATATGCGGCAATCGAAGCATGCTTGTACGAACGTCGCGTAGAACTTGCGTATGAAGGGAAACGCTACTGGGATATTCAACGCTGGATGTTATATAACGATGATACTGACTATAACAATAGCACTTGTCAAAAATTAGGAATTGAAACAATTAACGGAACCCAGCGTACCGGCGGGTATTTAACATATAAAAAAGGCCTAACATCTAGTGCTGTTGATCCTCTCGATGGAATAAGAGACACTATCTCGGTAGATCCAGACAACTCTGATTTCCTGAATGAATTGCAGATACTTGCTACTTTCTATGAAGACAATTTCACACGAGAAGAGCTTGAAACACCAATGGATAACGTCGATGGAAAAGCAGCTCAGATTCTCTTCCAATCGAACTATTACATAATGGGTTTAAATACTAGTATTTTAACCCAAAACACATGGTTAAAACAAACCATCGGCTGGGAAGATGCCAGCGGCGCTGCCGGTACTTACGATTACCAGGCTGAATAAAAAAGAGTAACAAAAAAGGTTATTCATATTTTATAGAATTGGTTGTTTATAATAAATAGTGGGGGCTTCTCTCCACTATTTATTTTTTATGTAAAACGTTTCCAAACAACAAAAACAAAAAACCCCTATTATCTTAATTTTAATGCATTTTAACAATGTAAACGATTACATTTTGTTACATTTTTTCTATCTTTACATTGTTGAAAAAAAATGAAGCAATAATAACTAAAGATACGATGAATACAACACTACAAAATCCTGCAAAACTGGTATTTGGCACAAATAGCTTCCAAACCTTTATTAGCGACCTTATCGGTTCGGGACACAAACGGCTATTTATACTAACAGTCCCGGAAGTACTGGCACTGTTGCAGGAAGGCATCAATCGTTTAAAATCTTCCGGATGCCAGGTAGAGACAGACACAACTATTCGCAAAGAGCCCTCATTTACCGACTACAAGCAACTACTGGCAAAGACAAACAAATTTACCCCGGATTGTGTAGCAGGCATTGGAGGAGGAAGTGTTCTGGACACTGCAAAGTTAATAGCCACAACAGCCGGTAGTGATGTAAAAGTAGAAGATTTCCTGAAAGGAACACAAAAATTTGCACGTACAAAAAAATTGATTTGCCTTCCCACAACCTCGGGAACCGGAAGCGAAGTATCGCCCAATGCCATATTTATTGCTCCCGAAACAGGAGATAAAATAGGAGTTATCGATCCACAACTTGTGCCCGACGCAACGTATATCGACCCGCTTTTAACGCTAAGTGTACCTCCATCGGTAACCGCAGCTACCGGGCTCGATGCCTTAACGCACTGCATTGAAGCTTATGTCAATAATTTCTCAACCCCTGTTGTTGACCTGTGGGCGCTGGAAGGAATAAAGCTAATAGGACAAAACCTGAAAAAAGCGTTTGATAACGGCAACAATACGGAAGCCCGCGAAAAAATGGCACTGGGAAGCATGTACGGAGGAATGTGTCTTGGGCCGGTTAATACCGCAGCAGTACATGCCCTGGCTTACCCATTGGGGAGCACCTTTAAAATTGCCCATGGTGTTTCCAATGCAATGCTGTTGCCTTTTGTTTTGGAATATAACCTCGAATGTGCCGTGGAAAAGTATGCAAATATAGCCCAGGCAATAGGAATTAACTCAAACGCCGACGACAAAACCATTGCCAAAGAAGGAATAAACAAACTAAAAGAGATGATTGCTTACTTTAAAATTCCAGGGCGACTCTCTGACCTTGGAATTGAGAAGAAAGACATAGTAGGAATGGCACATTCGGCAATGAAAGTGCAGCGATTATTAAAAAACAACGTCCGCGAAATAAAATTGCAGGATGCGATTGATATTTACACAAAGGCATTATAAGAATTCTAGTGAAGACACAAAAATGAAACGACCATGAATTGGAACGAAGTGGAAATCGTGAAATCAATTTTAACATTAAAAAATACACTCACAACTTGTCCCGAAGTTTCGGGGAAAATGATTAATCCTCCTCCCTATGTACATCGATACATCGGGAGTTACATCTTATACCAAATAAAAAAATAATTTTAATAAGATGAAACAGCCCATGGCTGAGATTATAACTGAGACACATACGTGCATGACTGATATTTTATCTCTCCCAACAAACGGGCTTCATAAAAATATAAACAGATGAAACATTACAAATGACAATGCAGAAAAAATATAAAAATTTTGGAGGAGTGGTCATTCCTATGATTACTCCATTAACCGAGGATTATTTGATTGATGAAACCGCAGTAAGAAAAATTATTGGCCGGTTTAAAACGCACAACGTACAACCTCTAATATTGGGCACAACCGGCGAAGTTGCCTCACTTTCTTTCAATCAAAAAATAAAACTTGTTGAAATTGCTGCCGATGAAATAAATGGCGAAATACCTTTGGTTGTAGGGCTATGTGGAAATTCGATTGAAACAATAATAAACGAAGGCGAACAATACGCGGCACTTGGCGCTGATGCTTTGGTAGCTTTAGCCCCTAATTACTACCCGATAGATGACAAACATACCTACAACTGGTTTAAAACACTGGCCGATAAATTACCGTTACCGGTATTTCTATACAATATTCCGGCGACAACACATCATGCTATTTCTCTGGATGTAATAGAAAAATTAAGTCATCATAAAAATATAATTGGCATAAAAGATTCGCAGGCCGACCGTGAACGGCTCGAAGAATCATTGCAGAGATGGGGAACCCGCGAAGATTTCTTATTCCTGGTAGGATGTGCTGCCAACTCAGCTTTCGGTTTACAAAAAGGAGCCGATGGGATTGTGCCAAGTGTAGGCAACTTATTTCCGGGGTTATACTACGAATTGTTCGATGCCTCCCAAAAAGGAGATTTCAAGAAAGCTGAAAAAATCCAGGAAACAACCAATAAAATCTCAGCTTATAACCAGGCTGGACGAACCGTAACTGAAGCCATCCCTGCATTAAAAATTTTAATGTCGATAAAAAAATTATGCGGCACACAGGTAATGCCTCCAATGTTACAAATGCCACCCAAAGAAGAAAGGCAGTACAGGGCGGAAATGGAAGATAAAATACAAAATATAAATTTAGAATAAGCATTCCCGACATTTTCTTCGTGATTTGAAACAACCACCACAAATCTCCCAAATCACCGAGAATTCATGAAGAAACAGAAAAAATACTTTTATCAAAATAGAAAACATGGCAAAAAATAAACCAATATTGGCAATAACAATGGGTGATCCGGCCGGCATAGGCCCGGAAATTGCAGTAAAAGCTTTTTCAAATCCTCAGGTATATGAACAATGCAGGCCTTTATTGGTAGGCAGTACCTCTGTTATAAAAAAGGCCTTATTCCCCAATATGAACATAAATCCGGTTCAGGATGTAAAAAAGGCACAATTTAAACCAGGAACAATCGACTTGCTGGAGCTTGGGATAAAAGCAGGAGACATTGTCCCGGGAAAGGTATCGGCCGAGGCAGGAAACCTTGCTTTTCAATCAGTAATAAAAGCCATTGAACTGGCCAAAAACGGAGAAGTTGACGGAACGGTTACAAATCCAATCAATAAAAAAGCAATAAACGAAGCCGGCCATCATTTCTCCGGTCATACCGAAATTTATGCCCATTATACGAACACGCCCAAGTATGCCATGTTACTGGCCGATGAAAAACTAAAGGTGATTCATGTAAGCACACACGTTTCGCTAAGACAGGCTTGCGATTTGGCAAAAAAAGAAAGAATACTGGAAGTTATTGGACTCCTAAACAACGGGCTTCTGCAACTTGGCTTCAAAAACCCCAAAATAGGAGTTGCCGGGTTAAACCCGCATTCGGGAGACAGTGGTTTATTTGGAGATGAAGAAATAGAAGAAATTACGCCGGCAATCGAAGAAGCCCGAAAAAACGGGATGGATGTTGCCGGCCCAGTTCCGCCCGACACCCTATATGCACTAGCAGCAGGAGGACGATTCGACGGATGTGTAGCGATGTATCACGACCAGGGGCATATTCCTTTTAAGATGGTAGGCTTCCAATGGGACGAGGAGAAACAAACGATGAAAAGCGTAAAAGGAGTCAATATCACACTGGGCTTACCCATTATACGTACATCGGTTGACCATGGCACGGCTTTCGAAATTGCAGGCAAAGGACTCGCAAGCCCCGATGCACTGCTCTATGCAATTGAATATGCAGTAAAACTGGCAAAAAATAAAATTAAATAAGTAGAATACAAAAGATTTTAAACTTTTGATAAAAAAAACTATATGATTGCAGTAATTGCAGATGATTTTACCGGAGCCGCAGAGATTGGCGGGGTTGGTTTAAAATACGGACAAAAGGTAGTAATAGGAAATCCCGAAGACATATCAGAAGACACAGATCTGCTGATTGTTGCCGCAAACACACGGTCTTTAAACAAAAAAGAAGCTTCATTTGAAATAGAAACAATAACTAAAAAAATACTGAAAAAAAAACCGGAATATGTCTTTAAAAAACAAGACTCGGTACTAAGAGGAAACATTGTTGCAGAAATAATTGCACAATTAAATGTTACTGGAAAAAAAAGGGCAATCATGATCGCCGGAAATCCCCCTTTCAATCGGGTTATCCAAAACGGAATTTATTATATAAACGGGACACCACTGGCGGAAACCTCTTTTGTGAAAGACCCTGATTTCCCGGTTATGTCATCCGTAGTTACGGATATTATTTCGTCGGATAAAATACAGGTGTATTCGCAAGCAGTTGATGCCCCAATGCCGGACACTGGCATTATTATTGGAGATGTCAGAGACAAAAAAGAAATGGAACAATGGGCCGAAAAAATTGATGAAGCAAGTGTAATTGCAGGAGGCGCCGGTTTTTTCGACGTTATAATGAGTAAGCAATTCAATGCTGTTGAGCCCGACAAAAATAATCGTTTTGTACTAGGAGACACCACTTTGTTTGTATTTGGAAGCAAATACCCTAAAAAAGAACTTATTTCGGCGGGTTTTATTCCTGACAATTCTTTTAAACTAAACATGCCCGACGAGATATACGAAAATCATAATTTTAACAGAGAATTACTGGTGAGTTGGGCCGAAAAAATCAGTAAAAGTCTTAAAGAAGAAGGCAAAGCAATAATTACGGTAGAACAAGATTACAGCAGGGAAAAAAATTTGTCGGAAAGAATAAGAAAAAACATAAGCGAAGTAGTAAAATTGGTTACGGAAAAAGTAAAACTTACCGATTTAATCCTTGAAGGAGGAGCAACAACCTGCGAAGTTCTGAAAGCGATAGGAATAAGCAAACTATATCCCAACCGGTTTATTAATTCGGGAATAATACAAATGAAAACACCGGAATATACAGGAATGACTATAACTACTAAACCCGGGAGTTACCCATGGCCTGAAGGAAACAAGAGAGTATGACCAAAACAATGACTAAAACAATAAAAAAACATGCCTAATATACATATAATTGACTGGATTATTATAGTAGCAACTTTTATTGTTACTATTTGGGTTGGACTAAAATTTTCGCACAAACAAAAAGATACAGGAAATTACTTTAAAGCAAGTGGAAAAATTCCGTCGTGGGCTATTGGAATGTCAATTTTGGCAACACTTATAAGCAGTGTAACATTCCTTGCATATCCGGGAGAAGGTTTTGCCTCAAACTGGGTTCGTTTAGTACAAGGCTTAATGGTTCCGGTAGTTCTTGTTTTTATTATCGGAGTTATTGTTCCCCTCTTTCGCAAAGTAATTCGCTTAAGTGCCTATGAATATTTTGAGCGCAGATTCGGATTCGGGGCAAGACTTTACACTTCGCTGGGTTTCATTCTAAACCATTTTGCCAAAATGGGCACAGTGTTCTATTTAATAGCCCTGGCCTTAAACAGCATGACCGGAGTAAATACCGCTTTAATTATATTAATAATTGGAGTTGTTGTAGTCGTTATTACAATGCTTGGAGGGATGGAAGCCGTTATCTGGCTTGATGTAATACAGGGTTTCCTGTTAATTTTCGGAGGACTTATTTCGCTCGCCATTTTGTTATTTTCGGTCGACGGAGGGCCAGTCGCTATCTGGAAAGTAGCAATGGATAATGGACGCATCGGTTTTGGCCCTTTCGATCTGGATTTTGTAAACCTCACCTTTTGGGTGATGGCTCTTAACGGAATTTTTTATGCCATCCAGAAATACGGCACAGACCAAACCATCGTACAACGCTATTTAACCGCAAAATCGGATAAAGACGCAGTTAGAGCTTCGTTATTTGGCGTTTTGTTAAGTGTCCCGGTTTGGTTTCTTTTTATGCTTATAGGAACAGCCCTGTTTGGCTATTACCATATAATGGGAGGCTTACCAGCAGACATTGCTCCCGACAAAGTTTTTCCTTTCTTTATCATGAATAAACTTCCGGTGGGAGTTGTCGGGCTTATCTTATCGGCACTGATTGCAGCTTCGTTTTCAAGCCTTGATTCCGACCTGAACTGCCTTTCTGCAATATGTCTCGAAGACTATTATCTAAGATGGAAACCCAATACTTCGGGGACAAAACAGCTTTTGCTTAGCCGAATATTTACAGTTGTTGCCGGAATTGGGGCAATTGCAGTGGCTTTGTTCTATGTAAAGGCAGGAGGGAAAGGAGTTCTGGGAATAATTTTCACCCTTTATGCTATATTTTCCGGAGGCATTGCCGGAATGTTCCTGCTCGGAATTTTCAGCAAAAAAGCCAACAAAAAAGGAGTTTATGTTGGCATCATTGCCAGTATTATATTTACCTTGTATGCCTTATTATCATCAACCCCAATCGGAACAAATGAACACAAAGTTTTACTACTCGATTTGGGAAAGCTAAACTTTACCCACCACAAATATATGATTGGCGTATACAGCCATCTTGTACTGATAATTGTAGGATTTTCAGCCAGTTTCTTTTTTAAAGCAAAACCGGTAGATGAAAATCTGACCTATTATGGCTGGTCAAAAATGAAAAAGAAAAAGAATAAATAATTAGAAACATTTAATTTAAAAAAATTATCATGAGATTAATTAGATTAGCAGTTTTCATTGTTACGCTTACCTTTATAAAAGGTACCGTATATGCACAATACCCCAAAGTTCCTGACTCAGTAAAACAGGAAACTAAAAAAATGATGAACAAAGCAAGAGCCCATTCCGATGCAGCATGGGAAAAGGCATTGCCTGCAATTGAAAAAGAAGCAGCAGAAGGAAAACCTTATGTACCATGGGCCAAACGCCCTACTGATTTACCACAGGCTGAGATTCCGGCTTTCCCGGGAGCAGAAGGTGGCGGCATGTACACATTCGGAGGTCGTGGAGGAAAAGTTATAACAGTAACCAGTCTTGCCGACGACGGCCCCGGCACATTGCGCGAAGCTTGTGAAACCGGTGGGTCAAGAATCATCGTATTTAATGTTGCAGGAATTATCCATTTAAAAACTCCGCTTATTATTCGTGCGCCTTACATCACTATTGCAGGGCAAACAGCTCCAGGGAAAGGAATTTGTATTGCAGGCGAATCGGTATGGATTAATACCCACGACGTGATTGTCCGCCACATGCGCTTCCGTCGTGGAGAAACAAATGTTGGCCGTCGCGATGATGCTTTGGGAGGAAATCCTGTAGGGAATGTTATGATCGACCACGTTTCAGCCAGCTGGGGGCTTGACGAAAATATGTCAATCTACCGACACATGTACTTAACCGATCCGCGCAAACCGGAAGAAAAAATGGGAACCGTAAATATTACCATCCAGAACTCAATCTTTTCTGAAGGGCTGGATACATGGAACCATGCATTTGGCAGTACAATTGGCGGAGAAAACTGTTCTTTTATTCGTAACATGTGGGCAAACAACACCGGACGCAACCCGTCAATTGGCTGGAATGGTGTTTTCAACTTTGTAAACAACGTAATATTTAACTGGGTACACCGCTCGGTTGATGGTGGAGACCAGACTACCCGTTACAATATGATTAACAACTATTACAAACCGGGGCCACTTACTCCAACCAATAAATCAGTCGGCCATCGTATCCTTAAACCCGAATCAAGGTTCACAATGAATGGTCGTAAAGTTTATGGACTGGTTTATGTTCACGGAAATGTTGTTGAAGGCAACGAAAAAGTTACAAAAAATAACTGGGACGGTGGAGTACAGATTGAAAGTATGCCTGATGCCGGAGAATTTACAAAATATATTAAAGTAGACAGGCCACACCCAATGCCTTACATGACAATCTACCCGGCAAAAAAAGCATACAATTTTGTCTTGGATAATGCCGGAGCTACTTTCCCAAAACGCGACGAAGTGGATCAACGTATCAGCAGAACCGTAAGAACTGGCAAACCGGAATATGTTGAAGGCGTTGATGTATCGGATGTTCCGAAATTCAAATACCGCAGATTACCGGTTGATTCATATAAAAAAGGAATCATTACCGATCCTCGTGAAGTGGGCGGCTATCCTGAATATTCAGGAAAACCATATAAAGACTCAGACAATGACGGAATGCCGGATGTATGGGAAAAGAAATACAAAAAATTAGGCCTTGACCCGAACGACCCAAGCGATGCCGTTAAAGACTGCAATGGAGATGGCTATACCAACATTGAAAAATACATCAATGGAATTGACCCAACGAAAAAAGTGGATTGGAAAAATCTGAAAAACAACCACGATACCCTGAAAGAAAAAGGAGGCTGTTTGTAAGCTTCATCAATCTACTGACAAGAAAAAAAAAGTAAGATGAAACAGCCCATGGCTGAGATTATAACTGAGACACATACGTGCATGACAGATATTTTGTCTCACCCAACAAACGGGCTATACAAAAGTTTAGACAGATGAAAAAGATTGTAACTACTGGATTCTTGTTTTTTGCAATGTGTGCCTTCGCTTTTGCGGGCACACAGCAAAAGACAAAATCGACAAAAGATGAATACAAAAAAGTCGTTACAGGAAGAGCTGATAAAATTGTAAAAAAAATGAGCTTTGATAACGACGAAACCAAAACAAAAGTAAGAGACCATATTGTGGGGTTCTATTGCGATTTGAATGCAATACAAGATGCCCGTGATGTTAGAATCAAAAGCGTAAAAAACAACGCTAAAACAAAAAAAGAAAAGAAAGAAAAACAGCTGAAAGAAAAGGCAGGGAAAAAATGCGAGAAAGTTCGTGATAAATTTGTTGCCGGGTTGTCGAAACTAATTTCAGAAGAACAAATTGGACAGGTTAAAGACGGACTAACCTATGGCGTTGCCCCAAAAACTTTTGTTGCCTATAAAGAAATGATTCCAAGCCTTACCGAAATACAAAAGGCAAAAATCTGGGAATGGCTGAAAGAAGCTCGGGAACATGCTGTAATTGGCGGTTCGTCAAAAGAAAAACACTGGTGGTTTGGAAAATACAAAGGAAGGATAAACAATTATCTTTCGGCAGAAGGCTACAACATACAGGCCGAACGAAAAGCCTGGGAAGAAAGAATAAAAGCACAAAAGAAATAACAGCCGTTTATCTTTAGAAAATTATTATGTACAGGAAGGATAACATAAAAAAAATGAAAATGTTAGAACATAGCAGCAATACTTCCAACGCCCCACAATCGGAACATTTTTTTTTACCCCCCGGGTATTGGTTTGTATCTATACTTGTTTTTTTTATGTTCATTCCTTTTCTGTCTGATGCAGGGGAAAAAACAATTCCTCCGGTGCGTATGGAAAAAGGCCGATTGGTCTATACTTCGGATAGCCTGGGAAACCGGATTCCAGATTATTCCTATTGTGGCTACCTCGCATCAAACGAAAAAATTCCAACAGTACCCGTAAAAGTTATTATCCCGGCGATTGACGGCGATGCAACCGCTATCCTTCAAAAAGCGATTGACTATGTTGCCGAACGACCCATTGACAAAAATGGTTTTAGAGGCGCTATTTTATTAGAACCAGGGAGGTTCCATATCGAAGGCCGACTGAAAATTACGTCGTCAGGAATCGTCATTCGTGGTTCCGGCTTCTCTGAAAACAAAACTACTTTAATAGCATCGGGCATAAGCAGGGAAACGCTTTTCCGTATTGAGGGCGAAAAACAAAAAGTAAATAATAAACAGCTACAAATTACCGATCAATACGTACCGGTTAATGCTTTTTCTTTTTCGGTTGAAAATACAAAAGGATTAAAGCACGGGACAAAAATATTTATTACCCGACCTTCAACCCCAAAATGGATTCACCAGCTGAAAATGGAATCCTACGGCGGCGAAACCAATTGGCTGGGATGGAAAGCCGGAGAACGAAACATTGTATGGGAGCGTACCATTACCAAAGTAGAGGGAAACAAAGTAACAATTGATGCCCCGCTAACAACCGCCCTCGATAAAAAGTATGGCGGAGGATATCTGAACACCTTCGAGTGGAACGGAAGAGTAACAAAGGTAGGCATTGAAAACATTCACTTAGAATCAACCTATAATCCTGAAAATTTAAAAGACGAAGAGCATTGCTGGAATGCTGTTTCTTTCGAAAACGCCCGTGACTGCTGGGTACGACAGGTTACTTTCAAACATTTTGCAGGTTCTGCTGTTGCCACATTCGGAACAACATCGCGTATTACCGTAGAAGATTGTATAGCCAAGGAGCCGATTTCGGAAGAAGCAGCATATCGAAGAAATTCATTTTTCACATCCGGGCAACAGGTTCTTTTTCAACGGTGTTATGCCGAATTTGGCTGGCACGATTTTTCTACCGGTTTTATGGCTGCCGGCCCCAATGCTTTTGTGCAATGCGAATCGCACCTGCCCTTTAATTTCAGTGGAACTGCCGACAGCTGGGCATCAGGAGTGCTGTTCGACATTGTAAAGGTTGACGGGCAAAAACTAAGTTTTAATAACATCGGGCAAGATGCACAAGGCGCAGGATGGACGGCTGCCAACTCAATGTTCTGGCAATGTTCAGCTGCACGAATAGAATGTTTTGCTCCCAAAGGTGCAAACAATTGGGCTTTTGGAGCCTGGGCAAAATTTGCAGGAAACGGTTACTGGTACGAACCCAACAGCCATATCAACCCTCGTAGTTTATTTTATGCCCAGTTAGAAGACCGTATCGGAACAAAAAACTTACCAGAAAATCCGGTAATACAATTTGTTTCCAATGCCACCAGCAGCCCTACTATTGAAATGGCTGCCGATATCATTAAGCATTTTAAAGAACACCCGGCAAAACCCTTACAGGAATGGATAAAAGAAACAGCCTCGGTTCGCACTCCTATTTCATTAAAAACAGGGAAAGATGCTGTTCTTGTTAATGCCATAAAAAATAAAACTAAAGCTAAAACCCAAAGAAAAACAATACCTACTTCTATCAAAAACGGATGGATTGTAAAAGGCAATAAAATTGTTACCGGCTACCGGATGACAGCTCCATGGTGGAACCTGAACATGAAGCCAAGAGGGGTAAAAAGAGCAAAACCGGCAATTACCCGCTATGTTCCCGGACGAGTTGGAACGGGATACACCGACAATATAGACAGTGTAATTGCTGAGATGCAACAAAAAAATATTACGGTTTACGAACAGAATTATGCACTCTGGTACGACCGTCGCCGAGATGATCACGAACGTGTCCGCCGGATGGATGCCGATGTTTGGGCTCCTTTCTACGAACTGCCGTTTGCCCGTACCGGGAAGGAACTGGCTTGGGATCATCTTAGTAAATACGACTTAACAAAATACAACCCCTGGTACTGGCAACGTTTAAAGCAATTTGCTGATTTAGCCGATTGCTGCGAACAGGTTTTAATTCATCAGAATTATTTTCAGCATAATATACTCGAAGCAGGGGCACATTGGGTTGATTGCCCGTGGCGGCCGGTTAATAACATCAACCATACCGATTTTCCGGAACCTCCGCCATTTGCAGGAGACAAACGAATTTTTATTGGCAATCAATTTTACGATATCAGTAATCCGAAACTTCGCGAATTACATCGGAAATATATTCGCCAGTGTCTGAACAGTTTTAAAACAAACAGCTGTGTTATTCAAACAACAAGTGCCGAGTATACCGGCCCGCTTAAATTTGTTGAATTTTGGATTGATGTAATTGCTGAATGGGAAAAAGAAACCGGCAAACATGAATTAATTGCACTTAGTACCACAAAAGATGTGCAGGATGCCATACTGGCAGATCCGGTTCGCTCAAAAGTTGTTGACATTATCGACATCCGTTATTGGGCTTATCGCCCCGATGGTTCGGCTTATGCTCCTCCCGGAGGCGTGAACCTAGCTCCACGACAGCATGCCCGTAAAATAAAACCGGGAAAAAGATCGTTCGAAAGCGTTTATCGGGCGGTATCGGAATACCGTACAAAGTTCCCCGACAAAGCCGTAATTTATTCCGAAGGATTTTACACCAGATATGGTTGGGCAGTATTTATGGCTGGAGGCTCAATGCCTGTCTTGCCGAAAGGAATAAATCCGGAATTGTTACAGGATGCAGCCCAAATGACCCCGGTAAAAACAGGGGAAAAAGATGTTTTCGAACTGGCTGACGGCAATAATGGTGTTATTCTATACTGTAAAAATAAAAAATCGGTAGAGATTGATTTAACGGACTATCGGGGAAAATTTAAAATTCGTTTTATCAAACCGTCAGCAACAGGCACAAAAGTTGGAGCACAACTAATAAAAGGTGGTGCAAAAACAAACGTTTATATTCCCTTTGCTGGCGATGTTGTTGTCTGGATAAGTAAGAATAAGAGATAAAAATATATGTTTTAATGCTTCTCCGTTTTTTATTAAAATGCATAGAAGCCATACCTTTACGAGCTATTGTTATAAAAAATGAACTAAAAACTATAAAAAATGAAAAAAATAAGTATTGTACTATTAGCATTGATATTCCTGATTGGATGTACTCAATCGCCCAAAAAACAAGAGGAAAATCAACAAAAGCCTCTCCCCTTTTTAAAAGTATCGGAAAACGGCCGTTATTTGATGGACGAAAACGGCAATCCTTTCTTTTGGCTGGGAGATACCGGATGGTTATTATTCTCGAAACTAACCCGCGAAGAAGCCGGTAAATACCTTGACAACAGGGCAGAAAAAGGCTTTAATGTAATACAGGTAATGGTTGTTCACAGCCTGGGACTAACCAATGTTTACGGCGATTCTGCTTTAGTAAACCACGACCTTTCACGTCCGGCGGTTACAAAAGGAAACTCGTTTGACAATCCCGAAGAATATGACTTTTGGGATAACGTCGATTATGTCATCAATCTTGCTGAAAAAAAAGGTTTGTATATGGCCCTGGTTCCCGTTTGGGGCTCGAATGTAAAATCAGGTGCTGTTAGCCAGAAACAGGCAGATACTTATTCAAAATGGCTGGCCAAACGTTATGCAAACAAGTCAAACATCATTTGGCTGAACGGTGGCGACACCAAAGGTTGCGACTCAACAGCAACCTGGAATATTATTGGCGAAAACATTCATAAAATAGCAAAGAATCATCTTGAAACATTCCATGCTTTTGGCCGCATGTCGTCGGCCGATTGGTTTCACAATGAAAGCTGGCTGGATTTCAACATGTTCCAGTCGGGACACCGTCGCTACGAACAGGACGATACCAAAAGAGCTTACGGACAGGATAACTATAAATATGTTCGCGACGAGTATGCGATGTCGCCGGCCAAACCGGTTATTGACGGCGAACCATCGTACGAAGGTATTCCCCAGGGCTTGCACGACCCTGCCGAACCTTTCTGGAACGACAACGATGTAAGACGCTATGCTTACTGGTCGGTTTTTGCCGGAGCTTTTGGGTTCACTTACGGGAACAACGCCGTTATGCAATTTTTCAGGCCTTGCGATTCAGTGCCGGCTTACGGGGCTAAAGAGTATTGGCCCCAGGCTATTAATATGCCCGGCGCCGGACAAATGCATTTCCTAAAAAATCTAATGTTATCCAAACCTTACTTCGAACGTGTTCCCGATCAGTCTTTGATTGCAGACGGACAGGGAGAAAAATACAACTACCAGATTGCGACCCGGGGAAAAGATTACGCAATGATTTATGTATACAATGGACGGGATATTCATGTTGCAATGGGAAAAATCTCAGGAAAAAAGGTAAAAGCATCATGGTTTAATCCACGTTCGGGCGAGCAAACTACAATTGGAGAGGTTGAAAATACAGGAGTTCAAAAGTTCAATCCCCCGGGAAAGGAAAAAGATGGAAACGACTGGGTGTTGGTATTGGAGAGCTAGCTAAAAGCCCCTCCCAACCTCCCCAAGGGGAGAAGAATGATTATAGGCAAGTTCCATGAGTTATCTAAAGAAACAAACAATTAAAAACGAATGAAAACCAATACGAACAAAATACCATCGTCAAAATTCTCCTACTTTGGAAGAACAAAGAGAGGGTTTCTTATATTTCTGGGGATAGTTTCCCTTTTCCTTTTTTCTTGTACAAAAGAAAAGGAGGTGTACATGTTCAGCACCTTTCGCGAACCGGCAGATAAAGGATTGTTCCTGGCATACAGTTACGATGGTTATCATTGGAACGATTTAGGCGGACCATGGCTAAAACCCGAAGTAGGCCTACAAAAAGTAATGCGTGACCCTTCTGTAGTTAAAGGTCCCGATGGAACATTTCACATGGTCTGGACTTCCTCGTGGAAAGATGATTTGGGCTTTGGTTATGCCCATTCAAAGGATTTAATGAATTGGTCAGAAGAACAGTTCATCCCAGTTATGGCATACGATACAACTACCGTAAACGTATGGGCTCCGGAACTTTTCTACGACGATGAAAAAAACGATTTCATCATTATCTGGGCTTCTACCGTTCCTTACAAGTTTGAGAAAGGAATTGAAGAAGAAAAAAACAACCATCGGATGTACTATACACGAACAAGAAACTTTAAAAATTTCGCTGCTACAAAATTATTTCTCGATCCCGGATTTAGTGTGATTGATTGTGTAATAGTAAAACGGGGCAAAAACGATTATGTTTTGGTGTTGAAAGACAATACGCGCCCGGAACGAAATATTAAAGTGGCTTTTGGAAAAACGCCGTTAGGGCCATGGGAAAACATTTCGAAACCCTTCTCCGGTAATTTCACCGAAGGTCCTACAGTTTTACAACTGGATAACGAGTGGTTAATTTATTACGATGCTTATCGGAAAAAAACTTTCGATGCCGTAAAAACATTCGATTTTAAAACCTTTACCGATATATCGGATCAGGTAAGTTTACCCAAAGGGCATAAGCATGGAACGATATTTAAAGCTTCGGAAAAAGTGCTTAATAATTTAATAGAGAACTCGAAAAAATAATAGCCACCGATACAACCTACAGAGGTAAATGAAAACAAAACCGGATCCCTGCAGGGGTTCAAAAACACTTGATTAATAAAAAGCATATGACAAAAAAAATGAAACATATTATTGCCGGTATTTTTATTTTAAGTGCCTGTTATACATTTGCCCAGGAAACGGTGCATTATGTCGGCAACAAACAGGTAAATATCGACTACCACCACGGGCAATTAAGTCAGGCACTTGGCGTGCATAATGTCCAGGTAATGCGGGCTAACCGCGAAAAACCTAAGTTTGCCGACAAACTGGGCTGGACGTATAACCATGCGCCCAATCTGGCCTATTGGAATAATCAGTTTTATTATCAATACCTGAACGACCCGGTAGGAGAACATATTCCTCCCGGCAGAACAATGTTATTGACTTCGAGAAACGGTTACAACTGGTCGAAACCAATAACCATATTTCCGGAATACAAAATTCCTGACGGAACAACAAAAGAAGGAGTTAAAGACGTCGCTAAAAATCTTGTGGCAGTAATGCACCAACGCATGGGTTTTTATGTATCGTCAGATAATCGTTTGTTGTGCCTTGCCTTTTACGGAATTTCGTTAAACAAAAAAGATAGTCCTAATGATGGAAACGGAATTGGACGTGTTGTCCGCGAGATATACAAAGACGGAACTTATGGACCTATATATTTCATCCGATACAATCATGGCTGGAACACTAAAAACACCTCTTTCCCATTCTTCGAAAACAGTAAGGATAAAGGTTTTATTACTGCCTGTAACGAAATCCTTTCTAATCCTTTAATGACACAACAATGGGTTGAGGAAGCCGACCGCGACGACCCTATTATTCCTATTCAGAAACAACTAAAAGCTTTTTGTTTCTATCATCTACCAAATGGCGAGGTAATGGGACTTTGGAAACATGCATTAACAGCAAGCAGTAAGGATGAAGGCAAAACCTGGACTGTACCGTTACGTGCTCCGGGCTTTGTTAATGCAAATGCCAAAATCTGGGGACAAAAAACTTCCGACGGGAAATATGTTACAGTTTATAATCCCTCCGAATTCCGTTGGCCTCTGGCTCTTTCGATTAGTAATGATGGTGTTAAGTACGATAAGTTATTGCTGGTTCATGGCGATATTACCACCATGCGTTATGGCGGGAATTACAAATCGTATGGACCCCAGTATGTACGGGGAATTGTTGAAGGGAATGGCATTCCTGCCGATAAAAATGCATGGGTAGCCTACAGCGTGAATAAAGAAGATATGTGGATTTCGCGCATAAAAGTTCCGATCTACGACAAAGAGAGCCAACAGGTTAACGATGTTTTTTCAGAAATGCAAGCAGGAAAGGAGCTTGACCGCTGGAATATTTACAGTCCGGTTTGGGCCCCGGTAAGAATTGAAAAGCAGGATGGAGAGCGTTGGCTGACATTGCGCGACAAAGATCCTTTCGACTATGCAAAAGCCATTCGCCTGTTTCCGGCAAAAGCCAATGTAAATGTAGAATTTACGGTGAAAACGGCACAAAATAACACCGGCTGTTTGCAAATAGAGCTTCAAAATGACGAAAATACACCTGCAATTCGTTTAATTTTTGATAAAGATGGTTATTTGAAATACAAAGCCGGGTATCGCATCAATAATTTAACACAATACAAAGCCGGCGAAGAATATAAAATTAGAATTGAAGCTACTGCCAACAACCGTTTTTACACTGTTTTTATTAACGATAAACTGGCAAAAAAACGATTGTTTTTTGCTCCTGTTCACCAGCTCAATAAAATTGTTTTCCGTACCGGGAAAGTGCGCCGATTCCCCAATGCCGATACGCCAACCGACCAGAATTATGATGTTGAGCAAAACGGTAAACCCGAAAAAGAAGCTGTTTTCTTTATAAAAAGCCTGAAAACAAAAGAATCGACAAAAAGTGCAGCAATCCTGAATGCAGATGATTACAAACATTTTGCAGACTATTTCAACCACATGGAAGATGAAAATATCATTCAGACAATCTCCAATGCAGAATCATGGAAGTGGATGAAAAAAAACATTCCGTTGTTTGAATGTCCCCAGTACAATTTTGAGGAGATGTTTTATTATCGTTGGTGGACTTTGCGCAAGCACATAAAAGAAACACCTGCAGGCTATGCAATGACTGAATTTCTGGTTCAGCGCTCGTATGCCGACAAATACAACCTGATTGCCTGTGCTGTTGGGCATCATGCATATGAGTCGCGCTGGTTACACAATTCAAAATACCTGAAAGATAATTTAAAAGTATGGTACAGGGGCAACAATGGAAAACCGATGAACAAACAGCATAAATTCAGTAACTGGAATGCAGATGCGGTTTACAACTACTACAAAATTTCGGGCGATACAGCTTTCGTTATAAATATGCTTCCCGATTTAGTAGCTGACTTCAGCAGATGGGAAAAAGAACGCCAGAAACCGACCGGAATGTTTTGGCAGGAAGATGTAAAAGACGGAATGGAAGAACAGATTTCAGGCGGAAGGCGGGTGAAAAATGAGCGTCCTACCATAAACAGTTATATGTACGGAAATGCTGTTGCCTTATCAAGAATAGCCCAAATAGCCGGCAAAACAGAATGGGCAAAATTGTACAAGGGCAAAGCCGACACTCTGAAACAGTTAGTAGAAAAAAACTTGTGGAATACAAAAAGCAATTTCTTTGAAACAGTACAGGAAAAAAGTGGAACTTTCGCAAATGTCCGCGAAGAAATCGGTTTTATCCCGTGGTATTTCAACCTGCCGGACACAGGCTACGAAAAAGCATGGGAGCAGGTAACCACAAACGATGGTTTTTTAGCCCCGTTTGGACTTACAACTGCCGAGCAACGTCATCCCAAATTTCGTTCGCATGGCTGCTGCAAATGTGAATGGGATGGTGCGGTTTGGCCTTTTGCAACATCTCAAACCTTAACAGCAATGGCCAATTTGCTAAATAACTATAAACAGGATGTGGTAAACGATTCGGTTTATTTCAAATTACTGGAAACTTATGTAGAATCGCAATATTATCGAGGCCGCCCCTACATTGGCGAATACCTTGATGGGGAAACCGGCTACTGGCTGAAAGGCGACCAGGAACGTAGTCGCTACTACAACCATTCGACCTTTAACGACTTACTAATTACCGGACTGGTAGGATTACGCCCAAGAACGGATAACAAACTGGAAATAAACCCGCTTATCCCGAAAGGAAAATGGGATTGGTTTTGTTTAGACAATATTTTATACCACGGAAAAATTGTAACGATTATTTGGGATAAAACAGGGGATAAGTACCAACTCGGAAAAGGACTGATACTATTGGTTGATGGGAAAATTGCAGGGCATGCCAACAACTTAGAACGTATTGTTTGTGAATTGTAAAAAACAGAAGTGCAAAGACACAAAGCTCTCGCACTGCATCTTTGCGCTTCTGCTATAAAAATAGCACTGATACTAATTTTAAAAAGATGAAACAGCCCATGGCTGAGATAATAACGGAGACACACAGGAACATGACTGTTATTTTTTCTCACCCGACAAATGAGCAACACAAAAATTTAGACAGATGAAACAATTAACAAAGAAATTATCAATTACACTATTGAGTGCTTTATTCTTATGTGTTTTTGCGGGCTTTATTTCCGAAACGAGAAATATAAACGGCAATGAGGAAAAAGCAACAGAGTGGGTACAGTCGTTAGGGTTGAAAAACAAGCAAAAAGAAAAACGTGTAATAAAAACTGTTGCCGGACATTTAGCAGCGGTACGCACATGGCACAACGAGCATCCTGCATCAACTGTCCCTGAAGGAATTAATCCGCGTACCGGGGAAAAATTAAGTTTGCTTGACCGTCAGATTATAGCTGATTCGGCGATGCCCAAAGAAGTTCACGAGAAATTGATGAGCGGGTTACGTGCCGAGTTAACAGCAAAACAGGTAGAAGCCGTTTTAGACAAATATACGGTTGGAAAAGTTGCTTTTACCATGAAGGCTTATCGCGAAATTGTCCCGGATATGACTGAACAGGAAGATTCAACCTTATGGGCAAACCTGAAAAAAGCTCGCGAAATAGCTGTCGACTATAAAAGCATGAAAGAAATTTCTGCCATTTTCGAAATTTACAAAACAAAAAACGAACAATACCTAAACAAAAACGGTCGTAACTGGCATAAGCTATATGGCGATTATGTAAGAAAACTGAAAGCTCAAAAGAAAACATCTACGCATTAAAAATATATCAATAAAAAAAGAATAAAACAGGAGCCACAATAAATCACACAAAAATTAGAGTCTTCTTGACTTTGTGCTTAAAATAATACCATGAAAAAGATAAAAAATATAACGTCTATTCTATTGGCAATATTATTCTTTGCCTGTAAAACAGAACTTCCCCAAACGGTTTCGCCCGAAAAAATGCAACAGGTTTACAACGAAATAAAAACGCCTTACAAATACGGATTGGTAATGGCTCCGGAAAACCCTTCGTTAAAAATTGACTGTCCTACTGTGTTCAGAGAAAACGGAATTTGGTACATGTCGTATTTTATTTTTGATGGCAGAGGTTATGAAACATGGCTGGCCAAAAGCAATGATTTACTGCATTGGGAACAGATGGGAAAAATAATGGCTTTTACCGATTCTACCGATTGGGATTCAAACCAAAAGGCAGGATATCCAAGCTTGCAGGATCCAACATGGGGAGGAAGCTACGAACTGCAAAAAGTAAATGGCAAATACTGGATGCCTTATTTTGGTGGCAATTCTACAGGATACGAAAAAGGTTTATTGTCGGTTGGAATGGCTTATACCGATAAATCGCCGGCAACAATGCATCAGTGGCAACGTTTTAACAAGCCGATTCTTATGGCGACAGACAAAGATGCCCGCTGGTGGGAAAACAATACCATTTACAAAACATGGGTATTGCTCGACAAAAACAAAACTACCGGACATCCTTACGTGATGTACTACAATGCCCGAGGAGACAGTATTAATCCGAAACGAGGAGCCGAACGTATCGGGATGGCTGTATCAGACGACATGGAACACTGGAAACGTTTTGGCAGCAAGCCGGTTATTAATCACCACAAAGGTATATCGGGCGATGCTGTTATTCAAAAAATCGACGATGTGTGGGTGATGTTTTATTTTGGAGCATTTTGGCCAACACGAAAAGACCATGATGCCTTTAACCGCTTTGCCTGCTCTTACGATTTGGTGCATTGGATCGAATGGAATGGCAAAGATTTGATTGCTCCATCAGAAACTTATGATAACTGGTTTGCGCATAAATCATTTGTAGTGAAATACAATGGAATTGTTTATCATTTTTATTGTGCTGTTAACCATGATCATGACAGAGGAATTGCTGTTGCAACCTCAAAAGACCTTGGGAAAAGTAGTTTGGAATTTCACTCAAATTAATAAAACATCTCGTAAAAACACAAAGTCGCAAAGGCAGATAATAAAATTGCAACTTGGCTTTTTGCAAAAAAATTAATGGTTTCTTATTTGAATAGAATTAAATATAGAATTAACATCATGAATCGAATTTCCTTTATCATTTTTATTCCTTTGTTTTTTTTGATTTCGTGTTCAAAACAACAGCAAGAATATGCACGGCAATGCGTATTATTTACTTCCAACTGGAAATTCATTCAGCAAAATATTGAGGGTGCCGAGGCTACCGTTTTTGACGATTCAAAATGGCGAACGTTGAATTTACCTCACGATTGGAGCATCGAAGGTGAATTTAGCAAAGACAATCCTTCCACCTGCGAACAAGGAGCATTGCCGGCAGGAATAGGATGGTACCGAAAAACATTTTCGTTGACTGAAACGGACACTGCAAAATATATCAGCATTGAGTTTGGAGGTGTTTATCAAAACAGCGAAGTATGGATTAACGGGAATTTCCTGGGGAAACGGCCTTATGGATACAGTTCGTTTGCCTATGATTTAACCCCTTATTTGAACTTTGGCGAACAAAAAAATGTACTTGCCGTAAAAGTAGATAACGCGCAACAACCGAACTCGCGCTGGTACACCGGTTCCGGAATTTATCGGAATGTATGGCTGACAAAAACAGGAAAAACACATGTGGCACATTGGGGGATGTTTGTAACTACTCCATTGGTTTCGAAAGAAAAAGCATTGATAAATATAGAACTTAAACTTGATTTGGATCCTGCTGCACAAACGTCGGTAAAAACAGAAATTATTAATCCCGAAGGAATTGTTGTTGCTTCGCACAAAACAGATGCAGGACGAGTTGTAAATCAACATTTCGAGATAGAGAAACCACTGTTGTGGTCCGTTGATTCGCCCAATTTATACCATGCAAAAACCTATATTTACAAAGCAGGCAGGCTTTGCGACAATTATGCAACCGCTTTCGGGATTCGGACCTTTCATTGCGATGCTGAAAAAGGATTTTTTCTGAATGGAAAACACCTGAAAATTCATGGAGTAAACCATCATCACGACATGGGAGCACTTGGTGCCGCAGTAAATACAAGAGCCATGGAACGCCAGCTCGAAATTTATAAAAAAATGGGCGTAAATGCCATTCGTACGGCACACAATCCTCCTGCCCGAGAATTTCTTGACCTTTGCGATAAAATGGGCTTCCTGGTTATGGATGAAGCTTTCGATATGTGGGCAAAAAAGAAAAACAAATACGATTATCACCTATTCTGGAACGAATGGCACAAACGCGACCTGGAGGCAATGATTATGCGCGACCGGAATCATCCATCGATAATAACCTGGTCGATAGGCAATGAAATACGTGAGCAATTTGATGAGACAGGAACAACAATTGCCCGCGAATTGGTTGACATAGTAAAAGCTTTAGATACTACACGTTTGGTTACTTCGGCACTTACGGAGCAAGACCCTGCGAAAAATTTCATTTATCAGTCGAAAGATCTCGATTTAATCAGTTTCAATTATAAACACAAAGAATACCTTGATTTTCCGAAGAATTATCCGGGCGAAAAAATGCTGGCCTCCGAAAATATGTCGGCACTTGCCACACGCGGGCATTACGATATGCCTTCCGACAGCGTGCGGACATGGCCGCCGGCTTACAAAGCTGATTTCGACGGGAATCCGGATTTTACAGTCTCGGCTTACGATAATTGTTATGCGTATTGGGGCTCAACACACGAAGATACCTGGCGGGTAGTTTCGAACAACGATTTTGTTGCCGGAATGTTTATCTGGTCGGGTTTCGATTATATGGGCGAACCGGTTCCCTACAAATGGCCTGCCCGCAGTTCGTATTATGGTGTTATTGACCTGGCAGGATTTCCGAAAGATACTTACTACCTGTACCAGAGTTTATGGACCAGCAAAACCATGCTGCATCTTTTCCCGCATTGGAATTGGGAAACCGGACAAACGGTTGATGTTTGGGCCTACTACAATAATGCCGATGAAATAGAATTGTTTGTAAACGGCAAATCAAAAGGCATTCAAAAGAAAGGAGAAGGGAAATATCATGCCATGTGGCGTGTAAAATATGAACCTGGAACGATAAAGGCAATCTCCCGCAAAGCGGCAAAAATGATAATGGAAAAAGAAATTCATACCGCCGGAAAAGCAGCAAAAATAGAATTGCTTGCCGATAGAAAAGAGATTCGTGCTGATGGTCGTGATTTGTCTTTTATAAGCGTAAAAATTACGGATAAAGATGGCAACTTAGTGCCTGATGCCAATAATTTGGTAAATTTCGAGATTGATGGAGCCGGTTTTATTGCAGGAGTAGACAATGGGTGTCAAACGAGCCACGAGCCCTTTAAAGCCAATTATCGCAAAGCTTTTAATGGAATGTGTTTGGCAATTGTTCAGAATAATGGAGCAGAAGGGAATGTTTCAATCACTGCCTCGTCCGAAGGATTGGAACCAACCACAATAAAGTTGCGAACAAAATGATTGAGTTTGACGAAAGGTATTTGCTTTAAGTTCACCCCGGCAAAGGTTGTATGTTGTCACATACTCATTACGCAGGGTGCATCTCAATAGGATTAAGCTAAGAGAGGGTTGGCTGAAAGCCATACTTATTTTATTGGCTTGCCCCTATGGTAGTAAACAGGAGGAAAACAGCCCCCTGTAAGGGTTCAACTTTAACTATTTTTGTTAAACGGTTATAAATAGATAAACAAAATACAATGATAAAAATTAAAAGATATATGCTGGGAGTTGTCTTGTGTCTGCCCATTTTCAATATTGCACATGCTCAAACTGTAACCGGCGAACCAGCAGGGCTTCCTTCTACTCCCGAGGTTTATCATTCAAATCCGTGGGAAGAACCGGAGGTATGTGGAATAAATCGTCAGCCGGCAAGGACTACGGCCTATTCTTATACAAACGAAAAAGATGCATTGACAGGCGACCGCACAAAATCGCGCATAAAAATACTGAACGGAACCTGGGATTTTAAATTTGCACTAAAACCCGCAGATGCTCCAAAAGACTTTTATAAATCGCGTGTTTCGGGGTGGGATACAATTGAGGTACCATCCAATTGGGAAATGCAAGGTTACGACATTCCTATTTATGTTAGTGCAGTATATCCTTTTCGCCCGATAAACCCGCCTTTTGTACCCAAAGATTATAATGCAGTAGGCTCTTATCAACGAACATTCACCGTACCTGCAGAATGGAAAAACAAGACTGTTTCGTTACACTTCGGAGGTGTAAGTTCGGCATTTAAAGTATGGCTAAATGGCAAGTTCCTCGGTTATTCCGAAGATAGTTGTTTGCCTTCCGAATTCATCATAAATCCATATCTTCAAGATGGCGAAAATGTTTTGTCGGTGCAGGTAATGCGTTGGAGTGATGGAGCATACCTCGAAGACCAGGATCATTGGCGCATGAGTGGCATTCACCGCGAAGTATTTTTAATGGCAGAACCCAGGTTGCGGATTAACGACTTTTTTGTTCAGACCAAATTAGAAAAAGATTATAAAGATGCCGTGTTAAAAATTCGTCCGCACCTCAACAATTTAACCGGCGATACCATAAAAAATTATTGGGTAAAAGCACAGCTATTTGACGCAAACAATCAGCCTGTTTTAGCAGAACCTTTGTCGATAAAAGCCGAAAATATTATTAATGAAAAGCAAACCCGCTTAGATAATTTGAAATTTGGCTTATTGGAAGATACTATTCGAAATCCCAAAAAATGGAGCGATGAATCGCCGAATCTTTATACGCTTACATTATCGTTGGAAAAAGAAAACGGAAAAGTTGAAGAAGTAAAAAGCTGCAAAGTTGGTTTCCGTAGTATTGAGTTCTCAAAAAGCAACGGGAAATTGCTCATTAACGGGAAAGAAACCTATTTGTATGGCGTAAATCGGCACGACCACGACCCGGTGAAAGGCAAGGCACTTTCGCATGAAGATATTGAGAAAGATGTCAGGCAAATTAAGCAGTTTAATTTTAATTGCATCCGCACCTCGCATTATCCAAACGACCCGTATTTTTACGACTTGTGCGACAAATACGGCATTTTTGTGATGGACGAAGCCAATTTGGAAACGCACGGAGTTGGCGGATTATTAAGCAATAATCCGGCATGGACAAACGCTCATCTGCAACGTATGACACGCATGGTTTACCGCGACAAAAATCACCCGTCAATAATAATATGGAGCCTGGGGAATGAGGCAGGAAGCGGTCCTAATCATGCAGCAATGGCAGGTTGGGTACACGATTACGACATTACCCGCCCGGTACATTACGAACCGGCACAAGGCAGCCCGAAAGAAGATGGTTATATTGATATGTCAAGTCGCCCAAATACAGGTCGCTTAGAAAATCCTGTAGACCAATATTATGTGGATATGGTAAGCCGTTTTTACCCGTCCATAGATTTTATTCATCAACTGGTAAATCAGCCCGGCGACAAGCGTCCGATAATTTTTGTAGAGTACGCCCATTCAATGGGAAATTCAACCGGAAATATGAAAGAACTCTGGGACGATTTCCGCTCGTTGCCCCGCATTATTGGAGGCTGCATTTGGGATTATAAAGACCAGGGATTGCTAAAAACCGACAATACCGGAACTAAATTTTATGCTTACGGCGGCGATTATGGCGAAAAAATTAACAGCTCGAATTTCTGCATCAACGGAATTGCTGCTCCCGACGGAAGGCCAAAAGCTGCAATGTACGAATGCAAAAGAGTATATCAGCCCGTTTGGTGCGCATTACTTCCCGGGAATAAAATAAAAATACAAAACAGAAATGCAGTATTGCCGCTTTCGGAATATGATATTGTTTTGAAAGTGCGGGAAAATGGGTACAAAGTTTTATCCAAACCGTTGCCCGACATGACTCTAGAAGCAGGAAAAGAAACAGTACTTGATATCTCGAAATATCTTCCGAAGATGAAAGCAGGAAACGAGTTTCTGGCGGATATTCATTTTCTGCTAAAAAAAGATAAACCATGGGCTAAAAAAGGATTTGAGGTAGCAGCAAACCAGTTTGCATTGTCTCCGGTTGTACAAAAAGTCAACAAAAAAGAGAACTACCCGCTCCTGACAACTACTATGGACAAGCAAAATATTGTGGTAAACGGAAATGCTTTTTCTCTTATTTTTGATAAAACTACGGGAGCATTGTGTTCTTATAAGATCCACGGTTCTGAGCAAATACAAAGTCCTTTGATTCCAAACTTCACCCGTCCGTTAACCGATAACGACAAACGAGGATGGAAGCCCAACAAGGTATTAAAACAATGGTACAAAGCTAAGCCTGTACTAAAAGATTTCCTGGTAAATAATGCAGACAAAAACATTGTATGTATAAAAAGCGAGTATGAAATTATTCGAGACAGTGCAACAATTGTTGTAACGTACAGGGTAAATGGCAATGGTGTTGTAAAAATTTCGTACCAACTAACGGCGCACTCAAAGCTTCCGAATATTCCTAAGGTTGGCATGACCTGTGGCATTAACAACGACTACCGTCAGATAAGCTGGTATGGACGCGGATTGTACGAAAATTATATCGATCGGCGCTGTGGTTTCGACGCTGCCGTTTATTCGCTGCCAATCGATAAATTTATGGAGCCTTATGTAATGCCTCAGGAGAATGGCAACCGTACCGATGTGCGTTGGATGTATTTGGCCGACAAGCAACAGAATGGTTTGCTAGTGGTTGCCGACAGCCTGTTAAGCATGAGTGCATGGCCCTATACCGAAAAAAATATTAACAAAGCCAAACATACAAATGAGTTAAAAGAAGCAGGTTTTATAACGTTGAATATCGACCTTAAGCAAATGGGAGTTGGTGGTAACGATTCGTGGTCGCCGGTAGCTCAACCGATAAAAAAGTACCAAATTCCGGCAGGTGATTATTCGTATTCGTTTTATTTGTTACCCGGAAATTTTACGGAAAAACAATTGCGTAAAGAGCCGTTTGTTGTTAGGTTCTAGAATATTTCTCGCGAAGGCGCAAAGGCGCAAAGGCGCAAAGAATGAGAGTTGAATTAATACAAACTTGCAATAAATTTAAGTAAATGACAAAAAATAGAATTACAATAATAAATAATGGTTATAGCTTAAAATATTGAGTGTTTTCTTAGTGTGTTCTTCGTGTTTTAGTGTCTTGGTGGCATAAAATGAGTGCCACTAAATTCTCATTCAAAGAATCACAAAGAAGATGACAACTCAAAAGTAAACTTTTAAGTCTGAATAAATAATTTATAAAAACGTTGCGCCTTAGCGAGAAATTATGAAACAAAAAATATTAAAATACTTTTTACCTCTGGTTCTTATTTTTTTATGGAGCTGCCAACCTTCGGTAAAAGAATCGGCAAAAACACAATTTACACCAACTGATGCAGAAGCCTTGCCAATGGTTTACTGGTATTGGAACGATGCTGCTGTTTCGAAAGAAGGAATTACACACGATTTAGAAGCCATGAAACAAGCTGGCCTGGAAGGAGCATATATCTTCTTTATCCGAGGAAAATCGAATCGTGTAAAATTTGATGCTCCTGCCGAACAATTAACGCCGGAGTGGTGGCAACTGGTTAAATTTGCGTTTTCGGAAGCAAAGCGTTTGGGACTAAAACTGGGGCTGCATTCCTGCGATGGTTTTACCTGTGCCGGAGGCCCGTGGATTACGTCCGAACTATCGATGCAAAAAGTGGTTTGGAGCGATACAATTATTCATGGAGGAGAAACTTTTTCGGCAAAATTGCCACAGCCCGAAACCGTCAAAGATTATTACGAGGATATTAAAGTATTTGCCTATCCTGTTACCAATAAAAATGAGTTGTCATCCAACAACTTAAATCCCCGGATTACATCAAATACGACCGATAAAAATCCGGTTTATTTGAACGCCCCTGAAACACGCAAACGCTTTCGTAGTAAAAAGCCTTGCTGGATACAATATGCTTTTGACGAGCCGTTTACCTGTCGCTCCATTGTTATCAAAAAAGCCGGCAACATTTTTCAGTCTGAACGATTAATAATCGAAATCAGTAACAATGGCAAAGATTTTAAATATTATACCCGTTTAAAACCACATCGACAAGGCTGGATGGATGATAAGGCTGATATGACTTTTGCCATAAAGCCTGTTACTGCAAAGTATTTTCGTTTTGTTTACGACAAAGAAGGCACTGAACCTGCTGCCGAAGACCTGGATGCAGCCAAGTGGAATCCGGCACTAAAAATTGCAGGAATAAAACTTTGTTCTTCTGCAAAAATTCATGAGTACGAGGGCAAAAGCGGTTATGTGTGGCGTATTGCTGATGCTACCAATAACGATATGATAAAAGATACTGATTGTATCGCCGCTGATAAAATCATGGACATTTCGTCGTATCTCGATACAACCGGACGATTAAACTGGAATGTACCTAAAGGAACCTGGAAAATTCTGCGCATGGGGCATACCACAACCGGAACTACCAATTATATTGGTGGTGGAGGCAAAGGTTTGGAATGCGATAAGCTAAATCCAAAAACTGTAAAATTTCAGTTTGATAAATGGATTGGTGAGTTTTATCGGCAGATTGGTGCCGACAATGCTGCTGATGTATTAAAATACTTTCATGTCGACAGTTGGGAATGTGGCAGCCAAAACTGGTCATCGGTTTTTGCCGAAGAATTTAAAAAACGCCGAGGCTACAATATTTTGCAGTACCTTCCTGTTTTTGCAGGTGTGCCAATCAAAAGTACCGATTTCTCGGAGAAAGTTTTACACGATGTGCGTACCACTATTTCTGAATTGATTACAGACAATTTTTATGGCACTTTTGAGAAACTTGCCCATCAAAAAGGGATGTTTTTCAGTGCCGAGAGTACAGCTCCGGTTGCTGTTGCCGATGGAATGTTGCATCAAAAAAATGTTGATATTCCTATGGGCGAATTCTGGCTAAACAGCCCTACCCACGATAAACCTAACGATGTACTGGATGCTGTATCGGCAGCTCATATTTACGGAAAACCGATTGTACAAACCGAAAGTTTTACAGAGATACGCATCGACTGGAACGAGCATCCCGGGATGCTGAAAACTTTGGGCGACCGCAATTTTGCATTGGGCGTAAACCGTTTTGTTTTTCATGTGTTTTGTCAGAATCCGTGGGTTGACCGTAAGCCAGGAATGACTCTTGGCGTTGTGGGACTGGTATTTCAACCGAGCCAGACATGGTTTAAACCCGGGGCTGCATGGGTCAATTATTTGCGCAATTGTCAGCGCTTGTTGCAGCAAGGCAATCCGGTTACCGACATAGCTGTTTTTACCGGCGAAGAAGTTCCGCGCAGAGCTGTTCTTCCCGACAGGCTACTTCCTGTTTTCCCCGGAATATTTGGAAACGAAGTTATTGAACGTGAAAAAATACGCCTTGAAAATAAAGGAGTGCCCATGCACGAACAGCCCAAGGGCGTAAAAGTAGCCCAAAACATTACAAGTACTGCCGATTGGATTGACCCGCTGAGTGGTTATGCCTACGATTCGTTCAATAAAGATGCATTGTTGAATCTAGCTACTGTAAAAGATGGAAAAGTAGTGTTGCCCGGTGGAGCTAGTTACAGCCTGTTTGTTGTTCCCGGAACACGCCAAATGAATCCCGAAGCTAAAACCATGAGCCTTGATGTAGCTAAAAAACTACTCGAAATGATAAAAGCAGGGGCAACGGTTTATATCGAAAAAAAACCGAAAAAAACATTTAATCCATCAGAAAAAAAGGAGTTTGAAACTGTTGTTGATGAAATGTTTGCCGGAGATTTTGAATCTCTTGACAATGGAAATATCAGAATGAAAAGCTTGGGCAAAGGCCGATTGATTACAGGTGTTTACAAAGCAACTTCATTCAAAAATATTGGTATAAATAAAGACTTTTTAGCATTGAATGAAAACGGTTACCAAACTAAAAAACTGGCATGGACCCATCGTTGTGCAGATGGAAAAGAAATTTATTTTATTTCGAATCAGCAAGCACAAAAACGCCAACTCTCTTTATCGTTTCGTGTTGCAGGCAAAAAGCCGGAATTGTATTTCCCTGTTTCCGGAAAAACGTTGTCCTGTAAATCGTGGAAAATTGAAAATGGACGCACCGTTATTCCTTTAGAATTGGATTGCAACGAGTCGGTTTTTGTGTTGTTTGAAAAAGCAACATCTGAGAAAAAGATGGAAACGGGTAAAAATAAGCCGCTATTAAAGAATGCTCTTCAATTAAAAGGAACCTGGGAGGTAGAGTTCAATAAAAATTTTAAAGGGCCTGATAAACCTGTTGTATTTAAACATTTAACAAATTGGAGCTCGAATCAGGATAAAAAAATAAAATATTACTCAGGGACAGCGGTTTACCGAAAATCGTTTGAATGGCAGGAAAATACTTCTGCTGTCTGGCTCGATTTAGGCAAAGTCTATAATCTTGCCGAAGTAAAAGTAAATGGCATTAACTGTGGCGTTTCCTGGACAAATCCGTATCGTATTGATATTTCGAAAGCATTAAAAGAGGGAACTAACAAACTGGAAATTGCAGTAACCAATACATGGGCAAACCGCCTGATTGGCGACCATCGTTTGCCTGAAAACGAAAAATTAACATGGACAACTTGTGCATATCGATTGGAGGGACAAGACTTATTGCCTGCCGGATTGTTGGGACCGGTTGCGGTGAAAATTCAAAGATAAGAATAATGAAAATTAATTGTCTGAAAAAACTTAGCGATAAATTAGTAACAAATAAAATAAAAATGAAAAAATTAAGTATTGCCTTTCTTTTTCTTGCCTTTTTATTAGCAGGAATCAATGCAAATGCAAAAATAAAACTTCCGGCATTGTTTGCCAATAATATGGTATTGCAACAAAAAACAGAAGTGGCAGTTTGGGGTTGGGCAAATCCGAAAACAAAAGTTACCGTCTCTAACACATGGAATAAAGAAGTGGCAGAAACCAAATCGGATAAAGAAGGAAAATGGAAACTTACGATAAAAACGCCTGTAGCAGGTGGTCCATACGAATTAACAGTTAGCGATGGCGAAGCTGTTAGCATCGAAAATGTAATGATTGGCGAAGTCTGGCTTTGTTCCGGTCAGTCGAATATGGAAATGCCAATGAAGGGATTTCGTGGGCAGCCGGTAATTGGTTCCAATATGGATATTCTGAAGTCTGCCAACTCTTCCATTCGCATGATTACAGTGCCCAGATGCTCTAAAACCGTTCCTCAAAACAATTTTAAAGCAAAATGGAAAGAAGCCGATGCAGCCTCAGTGCGTAATTTCAGTGCAACAGGCTACTATTTCGGTTCGCTTTTATACGAAATGCTAAATGTCCCTATTGGTTTGATTGAGGTAAGCTATGGCGGCTCTTGTATTCAGGCTTGGATGAGCAAAGAAACATCGGTGGCTTTTGAAGACAAAAAAGTTCCCGAAGCAAACGATACTATTCCTGTTCCGAATCGTACTCCAACCGTACTTTTTAACGGAATGCTGAATCCGGTAATCGGATATGGCATAAAAGGCTGTATTTGGTACCAGGGCGAAACAAATTACCAGGAACCCGATTTATACCTCAAACTATTCCCTAAAATGGTGGAAGAATGGCGCAGTTTGTGGGGAATTGGCGATTTCCCGTTTTATTATGCACAAATAGCTCCTTTCGATTATGCTGTATTTAAACCCGAAAAACCAAAAGCAAATTCAGCCTATTTGCGCGAAGCCCAACTAAAAGCAATGGATAAAATCTCAAACTGCGGAATGGCAGTACTAATGGATATTGGCGAAAAAACAAGCATCCATCCTATGCACAAAAAAACGGGTGGCGAACGACTTGCATTGTGGGCCCTGGCAAAAATTTACGGCTTCCGCGATTTTAGCTATCAAAGTCCTTCTTTTAAAGCCATTGAAGTAAAAGAGGGGCAATTAGTTGTTGCTTTCGACCATGCTTCTAATGGATTAACAACTTTCGGGAAAGAATTAACAGGCTTCGAAATTGCCGGTGAAAATAAAGTTTTTTACCCTGCAACAGCCTGGCTGAGGTCTAAGTCGGTAGTACTCACCTCTCCTCATGTCGAAAAACCAGTAGCCGTGCGCTATTGCTTTAAAGATTATGCCAAAGGTACATTATTTGGTACCGATGGGTTACCGGTATCTTCGTTCCGATCCGATAATTGGTAAAATTAATTAACCGCAAAGACGCTAAGGTGCAGAGATAAAACGATTGAAAGAACAGAGTATCTCTTGCATTGGGGTAGTTAAAAAAGTAAAAGATGAGAAAAGTTCTGCTAATATTATTTTTGTTCATTAGAGTTGTAACATGGAGCCAAAATTCAGAGTTAAATCAATACAATATTGTCTGGAATTCTCAAAGTAAAAACTCGGCTGAATCCATGCCTTGTGGCGGTGGCGATATCGGCTTAAATGTTTGGGCAGAAAACGGCTCTGTTTTGTTTTACATAGCCCGCAGCGGCACTTTCGACGAAAACAACGGGATGCCTAAATTGGGAAGGATACGGTTGAATTTATCGCCCAATCCTTTTAAAGGAGGTTCTTTTAAACAAGAACTTGATTTACAAGAAGGCTGCATAAAAATCACCGGAAAAAGAGGGAAACAGACAACACTCATTACACTTTGGTGCGATATTTTTGCCCCTGTCGTGCACGTTGATATTGAAAGTTCGCAAAAAATAAATGCTGAGGCGACCTATGAAAGCTGGCGTTATGCCGACCGGCTACTTCAAAAAAACGAAAGTTTTGGGAACTCCTATAAATGGGCTCCTCCCAAAGAATTAAAAATTAAAAAAGACAGCATTGCATTTCTCAATAATTCGGTTGTATTTTATCATCGGAACCAGGGAAAAAACATATTTGACGTTACCGTTGAACAACAAAAAATGGAGGAAGTAAAAGCGCAAATGTTTGATCCGCTGAAAAACCTTACGTTTGGTGGAACAATGTTGGGACAAAACTTTATCCCTGCGGGTATCTGTAATGGGAAATATCTTTCCAAAAATTTTAAAGGATGGAAACTAAAAAGTAAATCGGCTGCAAAAAAACAAAGTCTGAATATTTATCTGCACACCGGACAATACAAGGATATAAAAAACTGGGATGCAGATTTGTGTCGGTTAGCAGAAGACTATCCTAAAAAACAAAAAACAGCAAGGCAAAAAACACTTAACTGGTGGAAAACATATTGGCACCGAAGCTTCGTCTTTGTCAATCCCGGGAATAAGGGAAAAGATACAATCGGCCGGGAAATTGGACGAAATTACCAGCTTTTCCGCTATATGCTGGGCTGCAATGCCTATGGAAGTTATCCTACCAAGTTTAATGGAGGACTTTTTACCTATGATCCCGAACTTGTTACTCCCCAAAGAACATTCTCTCCTGATTTCCGCAACTGGGGAGGTGGTACTTTTACTGCTCAAAATCAACGACTGGTGTATTTTTCAATGCTGAAATCAGGCGATTTTGAGTTAATGAAACCCCAGCTTGATTTTTACAAACGGGCATTGAAAAATGCAGAATTACGAAGCAAGGCTTACTGGGGGCATAATGGAGCTTGTTTTACCGAACAGATTGAAAATTTCGGGTTGCCCAATTGCAGTGAGTACAATTGGAAAAGACCCGCCGGATACGACCCGGGACTGATGTACAATGCCTGGCTCGAATATCAATGGGATACCTCGTTGGAATTTTGCAAAATGGCACTTCAACTTTATTTTTACAACAAAACCGACATCGCTGCATACCTCCCGTTAATTAAAAGCTGCCTTACTTTTTTCGATGAGCACTACCAATATCTGGCAGCAAAAAGAGGCAGCAAAAAATTAGACGAAAATGGTCATTTGGTGCTTTATCCCGGCTCGGCGTGCGAGACTTACAAAATGACTTATAACTCAACATCAACAATTGCGGCCTTAAAAACAGTTACCAAAGGTTTACTGGCTTTACCCCAAAAATGTGTTGATGCTGAGGAGCGCGAAAAATGGCAGGATTTTCTGAAACGTATCCCTCCGATAAGCTTCACCGAAATTGACGGGCATAAAACCATTGCTCCGGCTCAACATTGGGAAAGGATAAACAATACCGAAGCCCCACAATTGTATCCGGTTTATCCGTGGAAAATGTATGGCATTGGAAAGCCCGGATTAGAAATAGCCCGCAATACTTATAATTACAACACAGATGTGATTAAATTCCGGGGACATAAAAGCTGGAAGCAATACAACATTTTTGCAGCACGCCTGGGGTTAACAAACGAAGCAAAGAAATATACAATCCTGAAGATGCAGGATTCCGGCAGGCGTTTCCCTGCTTTCTGGGGCCCCGGATTCGACTGGGTTCCCGACCATAACTGGGGAGGATCCGGAATGATTGGCATACAGGAAATGTTACTGCAAACCAACGGCAATAAAATTTATTTATTTCCGGCATGGCCCAAAGAGTGGAATGTGCATTTTAAATTGTATGCTCCCGGCAATACTATTATAGAGGCTGCATTAACCGATGGAAAAGTTACAATTATTAATGTTAGCCCCAAAGAACGCCGAAATAATATTGAAATAATGATAAACAAGAATTGAAATGATAAAAAGAATATTCCAAATCTTAATAATTATTTATTGCCTGATAAATTTTTGTGCATGTGAAAACACACAAAGATTAAAAGTTATTTCGACCTCGGTTGACAACATGGAAAAGGCAACGGGAGTAAATCCTGACCATTTTTTCTTCAGCTGGAAAATGATTTCCGGGGAAAATAATGTAAAACAAACAGCTTATAGAATATTGCTCTCTGAAACAAAAAAATTTTCGGAGAAAAATATAATCTGGGATTCAGGAAAGATAGAAGAAGAACAAAGTATTTTGGTTGATTATAAAGGAAAAAAACTAAAAACAGACAAATATTATTTTTGGAAAGTTAAAGTTTGGGATAATAACAAAAACGAATCGGAATGGAGTGCCCCAAATTCTCTAATCTGCGGATTGTTTAATGAGAAAGACTGGAACGGGGCACAATGGATTGGATATAAAAATATGCCCACATCAAAACGATTGGTTGAAGGAATATCCGGTTACGGCAAACCATCAAAAAATAAGGTTGAGGAGCGTGCGGTTGTTCCTTTGTTTCGGAAGTCCTTTCGCCTGAATAAAAATATTGAATCGGCAACTCTTTTTATTAGCGGACTTGGACAATACGAAGCTTCAATAAACGGTAAAAAAGTTGGCAACGATTTTCTTACACCTGGCTGGACAAATTACGAAAAAACAGTTTTATACAACACTTACGACGTTTCTGACTTGGTGAAAGCGGGGAGTAATGCCATCGGTGTTATTGTTGGAAATGGTTTTTTCTACAATAATCGAGAGCGTTATCGAAAATTAATTATCGCCTATGGATATCCGAAATTAAAGTGTCGTTTGTTCGTTTGTTATCAGGATGGTACTACTAATGTTATTGTTTCTTCCGAAAACTGGAAAGTAAATACTTCGCCCATAACCTATAGCAGCATTTATGGAGGAGAGGATTACGATGCAAAATTAGAAAAACCGGGCTGGAATATGGCTCATTTTAAATCCCCCAAATGGGCAAACGCCAAAATAGTTAAAGCTCCTTCAGGGAAATTAATGCCCGATAGAAATAATCCGGTTCGGGTGATGGATACCTTTTCCGTTAAAAATATCAGACAACTAAATGATTCTGTTTTTGTTTATGATTTCGGACAAAACGCTTCCGGCATTGTTGATTTAAAAGTAAAAGGAACCCAAGGAGCAATAGTTGAGATGCGTCCCGGTGAAGTATTGAAGAAAGATGGCTTTATTAGTCAGAGAGGTTCCGGATCGCCGTATATCTGGAGTTATTCGCTAAAAGGAGATAGTACTGAAAGCTGGCATCCACGGTTTACCTACTACGGTTTTCGTTATGTTCAGGTTAAAGTCAAAGCCGATTCTGGAAAAATAAAATTACCTGAAATCATTGATTTAAAAGCGTTGCATACACGCAATTCTGCAAAACAAACAGGTACTTTCAAATGCTCAAACGAACGATTCAACAAAACATTCGACCTGATAAACTGGAGCATAAAAACAAACCTGCAAAGCGTTATGACCGACTGCCCTACCCGCGAAAAACTGGGCTGGTTAGAGCAAACACATCTCGTAGGAAAAAGTATCCAGGACAATTTGTATATGTACAATTCGTATTTAAAGCAGATTGCAGATATGAAGGATGCTATGACACGGAATGGATTAGTACCAAGTATTGTTCCCGAGTACATCAATTTTGAATATTACGATGCAGCTTTTCGCGATTCCCCGGAATGGGGAAGTGCCTCAATTTTAGTGCCATGGCAGGTGTATAAATGGTATGGAGATAAAACAGCTTTACAGGAAGCATGGCCAATGATGCAAACCTATTTTGCATACCTTAAAACAAAATCTACAGGCAACATGCTTTCTCACGGACTGGGAGACTGGTACGATGTTGGCCCCAAAGAACCGGGATATGCGCAGTTAACACCGGTATCGTTAGTTGCAACGGCAATGTATTATTACGATGCTGTTTTTATGGCAAAAGTTGCCGGGATTTTAGGGCAGGGAAACAAAGCAAAATTGTATACCGATTGGGCAGAAAAGATAAAAATTGCCTTTAATAGCAAATTTTACAACGTTGATACAAAAATCTATTCTACCGGGAGTCAAACCGCAATGGCAATGCCACTGAGTATGGGACTGGTTCCGAAAAACGATGTGCAGGCAGTAGTGCAAAATATGGTTGACAGCATTCATAAAAACGACAACCGGATTACTGCCGGCGATGTTGGTTTTCATTCTCTGGTAGATGCTCTTACAAAATACGGGCAATCAGAGCTGCTATTCGAAATGAATAATCGCGATGACGTTCCGGGATATGGTTATCAGTTAAAAAAAGGCTGCACGGCACTGGCCGAATCGTGGCAGGCATTGAAAAATAAATCGATGAACCATTTAATGCTTGGGCATCTTATGGAGTGGTTTTACTGTGGGGCAGGTGGAATTAACCAAACCGAGAAATCGGTTGCCTATAAAAATATTCGCATCGAACCACAGGTAGTAGGAGATATTACTTCTGCGAAAACAACCTTTGAATCGCCTTACGGAAAAATTATCAGCAATTGGAAAAATTCAGAAAAATCCTTCATTCTGAATGTTGAGATACCGACAAATACCACATCCGAGGTTATCCTTTCAACCGACAATATTAAAAATATAAAAGTAAACGGACATAAGCTTCTGGAAAGCATGATGTATTTTGATGTAATTTCAGGAAAAACTAAAATATATACTGGATCAGGAACCTATTATTTTGAAATAAAAAACAAACAACCATGAAAAATAGTTCAAAAAAACCGAAAGCTCAAAGTCTGTACGCCTTTACAGAAGACAACAAGAAATGGCGATTGCAAACTGTAATTTTTTGCTTTCTAATTTTTCTCCTTTGCCTTTTCCAAACACCAGTAAATGCACAGGAGAAAGCATTAACAAATACCACAAACAGCAAATTTGCTAAATTCACAAGTCCGGATATTGGCGATGTACACTGGACCGATGGTTTTTGGGCAGAGCGTTTCGATGTTTGTAAAAACTCAATGGTTCCGCACATGATGGGCAATTACCGGAGTGAAAATATCAGTCATGCCTACAAAAACTTTGAAATTGCTGCAGGACTGGATACCGGTTCACATGTTGGTCCTCCTTTTCATGATGGTGATTTCTATAAAATGCTGGAAGCTGAAATAATGGTATATGCTCTTACCAAAGACAAAAAAATGAGCAAAGAGATCGACGAAATCATTAAAACGATAGGAAAAGCACAACGCACAGACGGTTATATACACACGCCAACATCAATAAAAAAGCTTAAAAACCCGAACAGAAAACACGAGTTTAACGAACGCCTTGATTTTGAAACCTACAACATGGGGCATTTAATGACAGCCGCCTGTATTCATTATCGGGTAACCGGCAAAACAGCATTGCTGAAAATTGCTGAAAAAGCGACTGACTTCCTTTATCATTTTTACCAAACAGCTACGGCAGAACTTGCCCGTAATGCAATATGCCCGTCGCACTACATGGGCGTTGTGGAAATGTACAGGACAACCAGAAAACCAGAATATCTTGAACTGGCAGAAAGTCTTATAAGAATAAGAAGCATGGTCGAAAACGGCACCGACCATAACCAGGATCGTATTCCCTTTACCAAACAAACAAAAGCAACAGGACATGCTGTCCGTGCCAATTATTTGTATGCAGGAGTTACCGATGTTTATGCCGAATCGGGAGGAGACTCGTTAATGATTGCCTTAGAAAAAATATGGCACGACCTTGTTGAACGAAAGATGTACATAACCGGTGCCTGCGGGGCATTATACGACGGCGTTTCGCCTAATGGAACAACGTACGACCAACCTTCGATACAACAAGTACACCAGGCTTATGGCGAAGATTATGAATTACCCAATACAACAGCTCACAACGAATCGTGTGCCAATATTGGAAACCTGCTTTGGAACTGGCGCATGTTACAGGTTACCGGAAATGCGGCCTTTGCCGATATTATGGAAACCGTAATGTACAACAGCCTGCTGGCAGGAGTAAGCCTCAACGGGAAAAATTATTTTTATACCAATCCGCTTTGTGTTGCGCACGAAATAAGCGACAGCCTGCGTTGGTCGAAAAACAGAGAGCCTTACATCGGATATTGCAATTGCTGCCCCCCCAATACCATTCGTACGATTGCCGAAATACAGGAATATGCCTATTCTTTTTCGGGAAATGCTCTTTGGATAAACTTTTATGGAAGTAACCAATTAGAGACTCAACATTACAAAAATGCAAAAATCAAAATAAAACAGGAAACAAACTATCCATGGGCAGGAGATGTAAAAATCAGCATTGAAGAACTCCCCTCTGATTTTGCCATACGCCTGAGGATTCCGGGATGGGCAAAACATGCCGAAATAAAAATAAACGGACAACCTTTCTCAACAAAAACAACTCCGGGAACTTATACCGAAGTTAAAAGGACATGGAGCAAAGGGGATGTTATAGAATTGCATATGCCAATAAAAACGGTTTTGGTAAAAGCCAATCCGCTGGTTGAAGCAACCCGCAACCAGGTAGCTGTCAGGCGCGGCCCTGTTGTTTATTGCCTTGAATCGCCCGATGTGGAAAAAGGGAAACGAATTTTTGATTACACGATTCCGTACGATGTGCATTTCGAGCCAAAAGAAACGAGAATAGCAGGAGCAACAATGGTTGTCTTAGAAGGAGAACTACTTTCTTCGAAACCCGAGCAATGGGACAATACCTTGTACCGCGAAATCTCATTGGAAAAACCGAAAAAAACAAAAATTAAATTAATACCTTATTATGCATGGGACAACCGAGGAAAATCGGAAATGACCGTTTGGATTCCGTATGCGGAGTAATACCGATTTAATCTTAATGTTTCATAAGGCTCACATTGAAATGGAATTGGTATAAAAGAAAGCAGCAGAAGTTGAGGGGTTGTGTTGAATTAAAAACGGAATGTCAGCACAAAAAGGCAAAAGAGTATAGTAAAAAGCAATTCTTCTCCACTTGCTCAATTTCCTTCTCTCTGCTTAATCATCGGTAATGGTAAGCTTTACCAGTTCTATCTTTGTGTTACTGGCTTTTAATATCTTAAATTGAAAATTCCCGATATTAATTACCGAGTTTATCTTCGGGATACTTTCGTGATGAAACAATATGAATCCCGCCAAAGTCTCAAAATCTTCGGTTTCCGGGAGTTCTAAGCCATATTTTTCATTAATCAGGTCGATCTCAGCTCTTCCTGAAAAAATGTATTCTGTTTCGCTTATTTTTTGTTCCACAATATCTCGGGTATCGTGTTCATCTTCAATTTCGCCAAAAATTTCCTCCAGAATATCCTCACTGGTCACCATTCCTGAAGTTCCCCCAAATTCATCAACCACAATAGCAATACTGCGGTGTTCCTGTATAAAGGTTCCCAATAGCTTATTGGCAGGCATGGTTTCTGGTACAATCAACACTTTCTTTATAAACGAATCTATTGATCTGGGTTTTTGAAAAAGCATGGAAGAATGAACATACCCGATAATATTATCGGTATTTTCTTTGTAAATAAGAATGCGCGAATAGCCGGTTTCTACAAATTTTTGTCGTATTTCTTCTACAGAAGAGCTTTCCAGTTCGAGCATTTCAATCTCAGTGCGCGGAACCATAATTTCGCGTAGCTTTACTTTCGAAAAATCAAGAGCATTCTTAAAAAGCTTAATCTCTTTATCTACGTTCTTCTCCTGCCGTTCAATTGGCGATGCATCGCTTTCGTTTACAAAATCATCAAGATCAATGCGGCTAAATACAGGGTTATTATTCCCTGAATTTACATCGGTTTTTAGTACGCGTTTTAGCAAAGCATTTGTTATGGCAACCGAAAAGCAGGTTAAGGGATAAAAAACAACATAGAAAAAAGCTAACGGTAAGGCAAAAATATTTAGAAAAGTATTGGGATAAAGCCGAAATAATGTTTTCGGCAAAAACTCGGAAAATACCAAAATGACAATAGTAGAGAGTATGGTTTGCGACAACAGCACCACCCAGTCGGACTGGAAATACGATTTAAATACCGGCTCGAACAAAACAGCAAAGGCAATACCATAAATTACCAGTGCAATGTTGTTGCCCACCAGCATTGTTGCAATATATTTTCCGCTGTTTCCGGTTACAAATTTCAGGATTCGAGAGCTAAACGGCCCTGCTTTTTTGTCTAGTTCCAACCTCAATTTATTGGCTGATACATAAGCTATTTCCATGCCCGAAAAAAAGGCAGAAAGCAAAATTGTAATCAATATCAGCAAATAATAAAGGTTCATTTTTATTTAAATTCCAGTTCTTTGTCTACTTGTTCGTTTTGAGGCTGATTGGGTTTTGCTTTTGCGGGACGGGGTTTATTTTCAGCTTTCATGTAAATTGTTCCTTTGGGCTTTTTAAATTCCCAATGTAGCATATCCTGATCCGAAACCAGTCCATATCCCGAGATTATGCGATCATCACGAATAATTTTAAAGAATTCTTCGGTCTGGATTTTCTGGCTTTTCTCATTCCATATCAGGTATTCGGTTTTCAGCGAATCGCCTCTTTCGTTGGTAACAACCACATTATTTTTAGCTTCCCATCGTTTTTCTTTTATAAATTGCTTGGCATAATCGGCCGTAAGCGTAGAAACAACCTTATGCCCGGCATCGTATTTTATAAATTCCACTCCCTTGGGAAATTCGATAAAAGTTTGACTTCCCTCTTCATAGCGCAATAATTTTGGAGCTTTAAGGTTAAAACGTACCTGTCCCGAATCGGTAGATGTAGTTTCAAAATTATCGGCTTCCAGTACCGGAAGATTTTCCGGCGAGCTAAAAGCCTTAATTTTCGAGATCTCGTTATCCTTACAGGCATAGAAAAGTATTGCAGTCCCCAACAAGAGAACTGCAATACTCCTTTTTTTTATGAATGAAAGTAAGTGTTTAAAATCTAACCCTTGTATTTTCATTTATCCATCCTCCTACATGATAGGAATCTCCTTTTTTTAGACCTTCCATAAATGCATCCTCTTTATTTGGGAAATATTTCCGGTAGTCAGAAAGTGCTTTTGATGCATCAATTGCGCAATCTTCGCCGGAACGGGCTTTTGCAAAGTAATCACATGCCACCCAAAATACAGCCGACTTCTGAAGTTGTTTCCCGGGGAAGTTACGAGAAGCAGCTACATAAATTTTCCCGATTAACATATAAGCGTCACAGTTTCCGGATTGAATTTTCAGCACTTCGCGGGCATGCTGACGCGCTTTTTGGTATTCGCTCTGGCTGTAAAGCACTTTACCATATTCTAAATGATAAGATGCTAACAGATCCTGATCCGTTTCCTGTTCCATCGCTTTTTGGTAGTATTCTTTAGCTTTTGCAATATCTCCTTTACCTACAAGACGCCGAGCCATATTAAAGGCTGCTTCTGCCGAAGGGTCTAATTCGTATAATCTTTCGGTTCCTTTTGCAAAAAGTTCTGATTCGCCACAACCGGCTTTTCCCAGACGACGAAGCATGGTTTTTATGTAATCAACATCGTCTTTATTGACTTCATAATCAGCAGAATATATTTTCTCAAGAACTTCGCAATCAGCAGCACCTGATTTTCCGAAACTGTTTTCAACATACGGAAGAATGGTATTTTTCAGTAAAGCAACTTTTTCGGTATTGTCGCTCTTCTCTACAATAGCATTGCCCAGTTCTGTACATTTTTCATAATTCTTAACGACTTGTTCCTTTGGCAATTCTCCCAGTTTGAATAATGCAACTGTAGATTGCATTAAAAGCAAAAGTACTGCAGGTTCTGCCTCTTCTCCCTGTAATTGAACCGATTTGCTTAAATATTCATAACCTGTTTTGTAAACCTGTTTCAGCGCATCGCCTTCCGGAACTTGTTTGCTGTTCATTTTAAACTTCAACCAGGCAGTTCCTTTTCTCCCCAAAACATATCCTTCTTTTCCAAAATATTTGATTCGTTGGTCGTAAAGCTTCATATAGTCATCCAGCAGTTTGTTACGTTCTTCCTGCGACGATGCTTTTTCAATCAGGGTTTCGTACATTTTTCCGCCCTGGACATAAATATTTGATGTAGCTTTAGGATAATAAGTATAAAGCTTTTTCCAGTTAGGCATAGCCGATTGGTAATCTCCCTGTTTATACGACTCGGTGTACAAAGTATAAGCTGTTTTAAACTCTTCGTCGCCGGCTTTTACCAGCTCCTGTGCTGTTCCCAGGTTTACATTTTTGCTGCCAACTGTTGTTTCATCACCTCCGGCCGAAGGCAAATTACCGGTAAAGGCATAGTCAAAAACATCGCCTTTTAGCGTTTCAATATTCGCTTTTTTAGAGTCATCAATATAGGTAAATCTTATCCATTTTGATTTTGCATTGGCATTTAATTCATATTTCCCGTCGAAACTGGTCATCATCGATCCTCCCTTATGAATTTCGACAGTAATGCCGGCTGCCGGTTTTCCGTCCATATAAACGGTTCCTTTAATTACTCTTTGTGCATTTGCAATCGTTATCCCGGCCATCACAATTGCAATTAAGAGTGTTATACGCGATAAAGTTTTCATAATGATATTATTATTAATTTTTTTACTTTTTTGTTCGAAAATATTTAAGGCCTGTAAATATAATGCTCAAAACAACGCTAGCATAATTTTCGATTCTGTTTTTATTCTTTTTAACTTTCTTTTTTTGTTGCAACATCGAATCACTATTCAACATTATCAAACCAAAAGTTATGCCATTTTGGTTATCTTCTAATTTTCAAATATGTAATGTGTGTTTTATTTCCTCCCGGAACACTGGCTATCAATAACTTTACATCCCCCAAATACTTAGTATTATTAAATAACAAAAATACAATTGCTTTCAGTCCTCCTGTTTATTGTACTCCAGTATACAATTCAACCCCAGACTTATTAAATTATAATGTACAAAGAAAGGCATTTTTAATTTTTTTTCAAAAAAAGCAGCGTCGCCTCCTGTCATAATAACTTTCAGATTATCAAATTTTTCGAAAAAAGCGGCAATGCTCTCATTTACTTCATAAACAATCCCGCTTTGTACTCCTGCCAGAATTGCTTCTTCGGTTGTTTGCCCAAATAGTTTGGAACAGGGTTTACTTTCCAATTGGGGCAATTTTCCGGTAAAGTGATGCAATGCCTTAAAACGCATTTCCAGTCCCGGAGAAATGTTCCCGCCCATGTATTTTCCGTCGGAAGTAAGCAAGTCGTAAGTAATGGCGGTTCCAGCATCAATAATAAGTATATTGTTTCCCGGAAAAAGGTCGAAAGCTCCTACTACTGCGGCAATTCTGTCTTTTCCGAGGGTTACTTTCGATTTGTAACAATTTTCAATCGGCAATGGAGTAGTAGCCTCCAGCTCAATAAAGGTATCAAATTTTTTGTGCAAAGCCTTTTTAAGCTCTCCCGGGTATTCCTTTACCGAAGAAAGCATTACCTTGTTCAACCCGTTGTACTCCTCCTGAAGAATATCAATGTGTGAAGGCAAAAACTCATCAACCGGAACAGTTATTAACACCTCACCCCGGTTACAAACCGAGAATTTGGTGCGTGTATTTCCTATGTCAATTACCAGGTTCATCAGTCAATAATACGTTGGCTGATATCCAATGCTTCAACCGAATGGGTAAGTGCCCCTATTGAGATATAATCGATACCAGTTTGTGCCACTGCTGTAATCCGGTCTAATGTCATATTCCCGGAAGCTTCGGTCTTTGCTTTCCCGTCTATAATTTCTACCGCTTTTGCCATGGTTGCATTATCCATATTGTCGAGCATAATGGTGTCAGCACCGGCCTCCAGCGCTTCTTTTACCTGCTTAATGGTAGTGGTTTCCACTTCAATTTTAATGCTTACAGGCACTTTCTTTTTAATGGCACTTACTGCGGATTTTATTCCTCCTGCAATTTGGATATGATTGTCTTTTATCATTACCATGTCGTACAATCCCATACGATGGTTCGAAGCGCCACCGGTTTTTACGGCATATTTATCAAGCAGACGATAGCCCGGCAGAGTTTTCCGGGTATCCAAAATTTCAACTTTGGTTCCGTCAACTGCTTTTACAAATTTGTGTGTAAATGTAGCAATACCCGACATCCGTTGCAGAAAGTTTAATGCAATCCTTTCGCCAGTAAGCAACGCGCGATAAGCTCCGCTGAATTCGGCAATAATATCCCCTCTTTTCACAAAGGTACCGTCGGCTGCCAGTTCTCTCCATTCCAGATTTTCATCGAAACGCGAAAAAACCATTTTCACCAAAGGCAATCCAGCAATAATCCCGTCGGCCTTTGCAATGAGCCGGGCTGTTTTTATTTCTCCCTGTGCAATAAAGTTGTCGGTGGTAATATCCCCGTCGCCAATGTCTTCGGCATAAGCTAAATTGAAAAGTGTTTCTGCTGCCTGTAACGTTTTTTTATTCATCATGTTTCTACTCTCTAATTTTTTCGTATGCTATTTCTTTATCTTTTTGCTGTATGATATGCTTTCTGAAGTCCGGATCTTCGGTTCTAAAGTCTTCCCGAATATGCCCTCCCCTGCTTTCTTCCCGAATTAATGCCCCCCGGGCAATAAGACGGCAAACCACAGCGGCTTCCCTAATTTTTATTTTATTATATGTAATTTCATCTTCACCAAACTCCGACATAATCTCTTCAAAACGAGTAAGCGCCTTTTCTATCGATTTCGTATTACGGACAATTCCCAAATTTTGACTCATTAAAACAGCCATCTCGTTCCGGTATTTCAGAAAAATAGCTTCGTCTTCATTATTGTGAATAATGGGCTGCGCCACAGGCAATTCCACACCAGAACATTGCATTTGTGCTGCCTTTTCGCTTGCTCTTTTCCCAAAAACAAGGCATTCAAGCAACGAATTACTGGCAAGCCGGTTAGCCCCCATTACCCCGGAAGAAGCCACCTCGCCACAGGCAAACAACCCGGCAATATTTGTTTCGCCATTGAGGTTGGTACGCACACCGCCTACCATGTAATGTGCTGCCGGTGCCACAGGCAGGAGGTCTTTGGCCATATCAAAACCGAATTCATGTAGATGGCGGTAAATGTTCCTGAAACGAGCTTTAATTTTTTCTTCATCGAGATGCTGTAACGAAAGCCATACGTGACTTTGTTCCGATTCCTGAATCTGACGGAAAATAGTATAAGCCACAACATCGCGGGGCGCCAGTTCTGCCAACGGATGGCTGCCTTTCATAAAACGTTCGCCTTTCTGGTTCAGCAACCATGCACCTTCGCCCCGAACTGCTTCGCTTATCAAATAAGCCTCGCTGTTGGGCAGGCACAATGCTGATGGGTGAAACTGGACAAACTCTATGTCGGCAATACGTGCACCGGCCTCATAAGCCAACGCTATTCCGTCGCCAGTAGCGGTATGCGGATTGGTTGTCCGCATGTAAATACGAGAAAGCCCTCCGGTAGCGAGAATAACGGCTCCTGCTTTAAACAAAACATTTTGGTTGGTTTTAAAGTCGTAAGCATGTAAGCCAAGGATACGCTTATTTTTTTGCAGAAGCTTTACAGCAGCCACATGCTCAAATGCTTGTACATTTTTCTTTTCTTTTACCAGTTTTAACAGAAAAAAAGTAAGTTCTTTCCCGGTAGCATCTCCCCCGGCATGCAACACTCTGCGCTTGCTGTGCCCTCCTTCAAGCCCCAAAACAATTTTATCATTCTCCCGGTCGAACGGCATCCCTAAGCCAATCAGTTCTTTCACTCTCTCCTGCCCTTCGGTTACAAGAATTTCTACAGCATCGCGGTCGCAAATTCCACGCCCGCTGACTAAGGTATCCTGTACGTGCAATTCCGAAGAGTCGTTTTTATCCATTACGGCAGCAATTCCACCCTGTGCATAATATGAATTACTGGTATCGAGTTGAGATTTTGTAACAATAGCAACTGATCCATAGCGGGAGGCATGGAATGCTGCTGATAATCCGGCCAGCCCGCTTCCTATTATAATCGTATCAAATTCAAAACTTTGCATGTAATACCAATTTTAACCGTTAATTTCATATTTATGGTATTATGCCGAACAATCGGTATAATGCTTAATACAAGCGACAAAGTTAGTATTTTATCTCAGGAAATATTCAATTTATCCGAAACTCCATTTCGGATCGCCCGGAAACAAATTTCTGTTGAATATTTATCAGCGATTGCCACACTGATTCTATCCTCATAGAATATTTCTTTTCAAAAAAACACTTTTAACAGGGTTGTAAATATGATTTCTTATTTTTATATTTGAGAAGATTAAAACCATATTATGAAAAAAGAAAAAACATTAAGCCTCTTTTCGCTGAATTTCAAAAAGAAAAAATAAGGTATAAATAAAAAAACCCGGAATAACTCCGGGTTTTAATATAATAATTAATAACGTAGCCGGGCTGCCACCCATAATGCTACACTAAAAACAATCCAAAGTTATGAAAATTTTTCCATTTCCCTGTTTTTATCCTCTACAACAAACACTGGCACAAAAGATGAGCTAAATATATATGCTTTATCCCTTTCAGATAAAGTTAGAAAGGGACGTAAAAGGATTGAGTATTTATAAATCTTCAGAGCATCAATTTAAAACTTTAAAATTATGAAATACTCATCAAATACTTCTGTAGTATTTTTTTAAACTTAATTAACTGTAGACAAAATCTGCTACCAGGTAGATAATATAGTTTATAAAGCGACGCTTTTTATACCTGGTTCTTTAATACTTCATATGTAATTTGCATAGGCAATAATCATCAGCCAACCAATAATACTATAATAACAAGAAACTTAAATATATGAAACGAACCATACTTTCTATCTGTACAGTTATTTTTATTCTTTCGGCAAAAGCACAAACGCTTTATGTCCCCAATGGAACAAATGGAATAGGAACTGCATCGAATGGCAACGTTGGTGTCGGCACATCTTCTCCTGCTGTAAAATTGGAAGTCAATGGAGATATTAACGTAGGGGTAAACAATAGCTCAAAAACAACAGCAGTTTATGGTAATCGTTTATATTTTTTAGGTGCGTATCACGGTTCAGATCATATTTGGGCTGCTCGATATAACACAACGTCTAATGCCTCTGAATTAAGAATTAACATTGGCGATGATAATCAAGCAGGAGATAAATTCGTAATAGGGAATAACTATTTTGGAGATGGGGTCTGGTATCCAAAATTCACAGTACAAATGAATGGTAATGTCGGCATAGGCACAACATCTCCTTCAACAAATTTACATATTTATAATTCTACTGCTATGACAAGGATTTTGGTTCAGACAGCAGCAGCAAGTCAAGCATCTATTGATTTAAGAAATAAAATTAGAATGTATCGTCTAATTGCCCAAACAAATGGGAGATTCGATATTTATGACCAGTCTTGTGGGGCATATCGTTTTTGTATAAATACTTCTGGCAATGTTGGCATAGGCACAACCAATCCCAAAGCAAAATTGGCAGTAAACGGAACAATTATTTCTTCCGAAATTAAAGTTCTAACGGATATTAGTCAATATCCCGATTTTGTTTTTTCCGATAATTACAAACTCCGTTCAATAAAAGAAGTTGAAAAGTATATCGAGGAAAATAATCATTTGCCGGATATCCCAAAAACAGACGAAGTTGCAGATGGGATTGAATTGGGGCAGATGAATGTAAAACTACTTCAAAAAGTTGAAGAACTGACACTTTACATCATTGCACAAAATAAAGAAATTGAAAAGCTAAAAGAAACACTGCAACAAAACGGCATAAAGTAACGCCTCGGATAAGGGTTAGCCTTGATTTTGGTTACAGAAAAAAGATTGTTTAAACTAAAAAAAAATGAAAAAAATATTTCTCCTATTATTATTTATTGCAACTGTTTTATCTCTTAATGCTCAAGAATACGAATGGAATGTTGAAAATACATATATAAATCCCGGCGAAAGGATTGTTGCGGTTTTTGATGCCGGAGAAGTTGGCACTTGGGATGGAATTGAACTCGTTGGACAAGTAATAGACAACAACGGAAATTGGGGCTATAACTTACCTACTGTTGCCGATTTCACATTGTATGTGAGATTTTCTAGCGGTATAAGTTACAAACTTGAACAATCGGTACAAACAAGCAACATCGTTTTACGATTAAGGAAAATATCGGATTCAAAATTTCATTTAACAGCTAATTGTCCTAAGATGCACAAAGGAATGAGGGTGCTATTTAAAAAGACAGAAGGTTCTGTGACTGTCTCAATAGGGAATCCAACAACAATTGACACTTCCGGTGATTTGGTAATCGCTAATCCTACCTATCAATCTTATGTGTCAGGAAAATTTGGGATAGGTACTAGTAATCCTAGAAGTTCATTACATATTCAATCTAGTTCAGTTAATATTGCATCAACAGCCTCGCATGATGCAAATATGATAATTCAGGGAACGTCTAATGGCCGAAACATAAATGAAGGTACAGCATTAGGTTTTGTTATACCTGCGAATACTAATGGAGGAAACCCTTGACAACAAGGACGAATTTTGGTAACACCCGATAATACGAGCAACGGAAATGCTTATGGTCGTATGTACTTGCAAACCCGAATTATTAAAAATAGTCAATGGTATTGGCAGAACAATTTAGTGTTGAGATCATCAGGAAATGTTGGGATAGGAACAGATACCCCGGGAACATTGTTAGAATTAAAAGCTCAAAATAAACCAACAAGGTTGAAATTACAAGCAGATACCGATCAAAACACATTCATAACATTTACTCCCAATACAGGAGCTGAATATCAATACAATGTTGGGTACGACAACACGAATGATATATTTTCTATTACAGGAAATTGTTTTCCGAGTACTTCTGGTTTACATATAACACATAGTGGAAATGTATTAATAGGAAAAACATCGCAAGCCAATTCTGATTATAAACTAGATGTAAACGGCAAAATAAGGGCAAACGAAATTAAAATAAATACTACAGGGGCTGATTTTGTATTTGAATCAACGTACAACCTGAAATCTCTTGCCGAAGTAGAGAAATTCATAAGCGATAACAAACATCTTCCAGAAATTTCATCGGCATCTGAAATGAATAAAAACGGTGTTGATTTAGGAGATTTAAACATGAAGTTACTTCAAAAAGTTGAAGAGTTAACACTATACACCATTGAACAACAAAAAAGGATTGAAAAATTAGAAAAACAGGTTCAGCAATTAGCAAATCAAAATAATAGCAACGATTAACGGAAAAAGATAAATATGAAAACAAAACTTTTACTTATTGCACTATTTTTAAGCAGTATTGCTTTAGGGCAAATTAACACAGATGTTTTTCGAACTAATATCTATGGTGATGTTTCAATTAGAAGATATGCCAGTGGCGACCTCACATTTAAAAGAGCCCTTGTTCCGGGATATAATACAACTACCCAAAAAGCCAGTTTAATAATAAATTATGCCGGAGATTTTGCCGATGGGATATCTGTAGGAGGGAATAAATTTATAGTTAATGATGGGAGTGTTGGTATTGGCACAACAAGCCCAATCGATAAATTAACAATAGATGAAGGAAATATAACACTCGGAAATACAACGAAACAAGAGTATAACATAATTTTTCGCCCCAGTGATAATTCTTGGAGAAGTGCATTGATTGGATATTCTTCCAATGTTTGCTCGGAGGATTACATAGGGTTAAAAACAAAATATGGTTCGATAAGGTTCATTACAAACAATGGAAATGAAGTTGTCCGTGTTACTGATAGTGAGAATGTAGGGATTGGGACAACTAATCCTTCTCACAAACTAGATGTAAATGGGTCTTTTAGAGTGATAAATGGAAATAGCATATTAAATTTTAATAGTTATTCTGACCTTATAATAAGAAATTCTACCCGTGGAGATGGAGGACGAGCTGTTGTGCATGGAGGGGATAACACTTTATTGTTGAATTGTGCAGGAGACTTTTCTGGTGGCACAAAACTTGGCGTAAATGTAAAATTCGCTGCAAATTCCGGAGTCTCATATATTAATACCGGCAATGTCGGCATAGGCACCACCTCCCCTCAATACAAACTAGCAGTAAATGGTACAATTGGAGCAAAAGAAGTAGTCGTAAAAACCGATATTGAAACTCCCGACTACGTTTTCGAAGAAAACTACAACCTAAAATCGCTGGAAGAAGTTGAACAATTTATAAAAGCCAACAAACACTTACCCGAAATTCCCTCGGCAACCGAAGTAGATGCAAATGGCGTAGGCTTAGCCGAAATGAATATGTTGTTGCTTAAAAAAGTGGAGGAACTGACGTTGTACACGCTTAAACAAGAAAAGAAGATTGATAAGCAAAACAACGAAATAAAACAGTTGAAAATTGAGAATAAACAATTGAGATTCTTAGATGAAAGAATTAGTAATTTGGAAAGGGAAAATGATAATGAACAAAATAAATAATTTTGGGGATAGATTAATAATTTTAGAGGTTTCAAAAAATATGAACAATTTAATTGTGTATAAAAATTTGATAAACAAGGTATTCCTAATTTTCTTTTTGATATCTTCCACCAATATTGTATCAGGACAGGACAAAACGTTTCCTCAAATTGTCCCTGTTTCTCCTAACGCCGCAGCATTAGGACAATATGGTTCAATTCCTGTTGGATATTATACTGGAGTTCCTAACATATCTATTCCGATATACGAAATAGAACTTGATGGTAAAAAACTTCCTATATCTTTTAGTTACCATGCTTCTGGAATAAAAGTAACACAAGAAGCAAGTACCGTAGGACTAGGATGGGTCTTAAATGCCGGAGGTTGCATAACAAAAGAAGTTCGGGGATATGATGACTTTCAAAAGTCGCCAATAGGATATTATTGGGATACTGATTTGCCAGCTCCTGATAGTAATAACGATAAAGATTCTACAGTCTCATGGACTGTCTTCTCTTTATATGCTAACAATGCTAGAGATGGAGAGCCAGACCTATTTCATTATAATTTTTCGGGGTTCTCGGGGACTTGTTTTTTTAAAAAAATGGGGTCTGATGGGAATACAAAAACTTTGGCAGTGCCAGTTCTTAGAGATGGAAAAGATTTTATTAAAATTCAATATGTTATAAAAGGAGGTGCGAATCAGGTGAATGATTATTGGATTGCAACCGATCTAGAGGGATTTAAATATTATTTTCAAACAAATGAAAGGACACACTCATATGTTGCTGCTGCAAATATTGATAGAAAAAGATATGCATACAATCCAATTCAATCTTATGTATATTCTGCATCGTATCTTGATTCTATAGTTGCTCCATCTGGAAAGAAAATATCATTTTCTTATGAAAAAGATTACATATACACACATACTAAATATTCAGAGTATTGCTATAGATTAGTAAATCTAGAATCTGAATGTTATTCAAATCAAGGAGGTTTAATTAACACAAAACAGTATTCATATCCTTATAGTTACTCACAGAATGAACAAGTCTTACTCTCAAAAATAATTTTTCCTAGTGGTGAAATAACGATCAATTACAACGAAAGGGATGATATTGAGTCTGTTTATTCTCTTCAGAAAGCAAGGAAAATTGATAATATTGTAATAAAGAACGACCATGATGCAGTAATAAAAACGGTTAAGCTTAAACATTCCTACATGGGAAAAACTTCATTAAGTGCGACACAAAAACGTTTAATGCTTGATACTCTCACTATAAATGATGAAGCTTATGTTTTTAGCTATTACAACAAACTTGCGGGATTGCCTGAAAAAGACATTGAACATGCCGATTATTGGGGATATTATAATAATACGAAAGCAAGCAATAAGACCACTTTCCGTTTAGCTCCTTCTATTCTTTTCTATTATAATGGAGACCCTTATTATTATTCTGGTAAAGATAATAACTCAAGAGAGGATTATATGAAAATAGGCACACTTACCTCTATGCAATATCCTTCTGGAGGTTACTCTAGTTTTACTTATGAAATGCATGATTTCTCTAATTCAAATTATGTATATTCTGCAAAAGAATGGATTATAGGAAGTCATTCTATGTCTTATGATGATTTAAATGATGGGGCAGACTCTGAATTTGAGGAATTTGGAGACGATTTTGAGGTTACTGATGAAGAATTAAATGGCAAAATGAAAATTTCGTATTATCATTACCAACCTACTGACTATTATGGAGATGTAACAATAGATGCATATATTGAGATACAGAAAAAGACTTTAACGGGGTATTTAAAGATAAAATCAGGAGATGTTGATATTAAATGTTTGCCAGATGAAAGTAATATGCAAGAAATGTCGATTCCTGTTACTTTTCCTAGTACAGGGACATATCGAATAAGAATAAGTACAGATGCATTACCATATAAGATATCTGACACTAGAACCTTATATGTTAATCCAGATATTGATGTAGATATATTTTGTCCTAAAGTCGAAAAAATAAAACAAGGAGGTGGATTGCGGATTAAATCAATAACTAATTATGCCAATCCCGATAAATATTCAAAACGAATTTTTAGTTATAAAAAGAATGGAATATCTACCGGATTATTAATGAATAAGGTGGACAATATAATCTTCTTTTCTAATTCTTATGTTACTTTAGTGGATAGAGATGGATTTTTTAAACTATCAAAAACATGTTCTTTTAGTATTTTCGGACTTATTGCGGCATCTTCATCTTGGACTCCCTTTACTTACTCTGCTTCTGGTCAATCAGTAGGCTATTCTTATGTAGAAGAAAGAATAGAAACAAAAGAAGGAAATAATGGAAAAACAACTTTTAGATTTTCGAATAAGGTTGATAGAGAAATTGATGTTCATGATCGTCTTATACGAGGTTATCCGTCAATCCCTTATTTAAATAATGGAAATCTTATTGAAACTGCATATTATGATGATTCAGACAATATTGTAAAGAAGGAAAATTATACTTATACAAAATTATTTTCAGATAGTATTAAGGGATTAATGTCTTTCGAACCGAATATTAGTTCAACGGGGTGGGTTGCTTTAAAGTATTATGATTTATATGCAGAGAGATGGATGCTCAAAGAAAAAATAGATACGTTATTTTACGACAATAATTATTTGGTAAATACAAAAAAATACCAATATGACGATTCTACTTGGTTGGTAAATAGTACGAAAACATATAATAGTTTAAATGAATTAATTGAAAATAAAATTACCTATCCAACTGATATTGCCAATGGCATTTATTCTAATATGGTCAAATTAAATATGCTAAGCTTTCCCATAGAAAAAACAAGAAAAGTAAACGACAATACCACCCAAAGCATATTAACCACCTACAAATCCGATAACAACACATACGTAAAAGACAAAGTCTATACTTTAGAAACCGATACCCCACTTTCATCTTTTACTGAATTTAACGGGACAAAGAAAGACGATAATTACAGTAATAATCCCGAGGTCGAATTCGTAAAATACGACGCCTATAGCAACCCGACAAAACTAAAATCCAAATCGGGCATCTACACTTACTACGTTTGGGCATACAATCATCAATATCCGGTAGCCAAAATAGAAAGCAGTATTGATGCGAATATTTCTGTTACGGTAGAAGACAGCAGGCTAAGTGGTTCAGATGATTTAGCCAAGATAAAAACAGATGTAGCGTACCTAAAAGGAAAGCTCTCGGGTTATATCGGAAAGAAAGACTACATGGTTTCTTACTACACCTACAAACCCTTGGTAGGCATGACCTCCGAAACCGATCCTGCCGGGCATACTACCTACTACGAATACGACGATTTTGGCAGGTTAGAACTTGCCCGCGACCAAGACGGCAATATTGTAAAAAAGTACAAATACAACTATGCAGAACAGTAAAAGCCCCCTCGCCCCTTCCCCTCTCCCAAGTGAGAGGGACAGACATCGCCCCGCGATGTCAGGGAGAGGGTATCCTACAACAAGAGTTACCTCGATGTCAGAAAGAGGGTATTCAACAACAAAAGTTCCCACGATGTCAGGGAGAGAGAAGGGTGAGAGTAAAGGGCACAGAAACAACAAAAAATGCAAAACAAAAACAACATACCGAATTTATTAATGAATGCAGCTCCTGTTACCATCGAGAAAGCCAAAAGGCTAAGGCAGCGATTAACCGCTTCCGAAAAAAAACTGTGGTCGTATCTGCGTAACCGAAGACTTGGTGGGTTAAAATTCAGGCGGCAACACCCGATAGACCGATATATCGTTGATTTTATTTGCATCGAAAAGAAACTCGTCATAGAACTCGACGGAGGAATCCACAACACCCTTCAGCAAAGAGAATACGACCAACAGCGTACCGAAACATTACAAACCTACGACCTCACAGTAATCCGCTTCAAAAACGAAGCCGTAATAAACAATATCCATAAAGTACTAGAAGAAATAAGAAAAAGCATAAACCTATGAAAAACATCACATCATACAATTCACCCCTTCCCCTCTCCCAAGGGAGAGGGACAGACATCGCCCCGCGATGTCAGGGAGAGGGTATCCTACAACAAAAGTTACCGCGATGTCTGGGAGAGGGTATCCTACAACAAAAGCCTCAGCGATCTCAAAAAAAGGGTATCCCGCAACAAAACCACCAGCAATATCATCAAATAAGTAAGGGCAAAATAAAAGCTCTTCTTATCCTGTTGATAACAACGATATGGACGTTAACCTGTCCGGCTCAACAAACCTTCGAATGGGCAGAAAAAGCAGGAGGCAACAATACCGACGTAGTAAACGACATTGTTTGTATCAATAACGATATTTACCTTGCCGGATGCTTCTCCGGGGCAATAACATCCGATAGCAAAACCGCAACCGGTATTGGAAGCAACGATGCTTTTCTTTTACATTACACAAAAAAAGGAAAAACCAAGTGGCTAAGCACCCTAAGCGGAGAAGGAACAAACAATGCCACTTGTCTGGCAGTTGTTGATGACAAAATATTTATGGGAGGCACCGTTACCGATGATGTGGAACAAGACAAACAAACTTTCTCGGGCGAAGGGAAAGCTGTTTTTGTTAGTGCCTGGACCGACAAAGGCAAAATAGAATGGCTCACCCGCTTGGAATATACCGGATATGCTTCGTTAGATGCACTATGCCCACTAGCCGACGGTTCGTTACTCATTGGCGGCTTTTTGCAGGGAACAATGAACATTGCAGGAACAGAACTCTCGTATACAACAACAAAAAGAGCTTGGACAGCGGTTGTTTCTTCCGATGGAACGGCATCAACCGGTAAAATATCGTCGGGGAGCGGCGACCACCGGCTCATGTCGGCAGCCATTGACGATGATGATAACTATTACCTTCTTTTCAGCATTACCGGCAATTTTTACATGAACGATGAAAAAGTTTCAGAACTTCCCGATGATTCAGAAAAAGCTTTGGTGTTACTGAAACAAAATTCGGGAGGCGAAAACCAATGGGCAAAAACCATTGCCAGCACCTCTTTTCTGGAAGGAGTAAAAGTTATTTGCACCAACGACGAAAATATACTGGCGGGCGTTAATTTCAATAAAACGCTGACAACAAGCGACACAACACTTACCTGTAAATCGTTGTTGCAATCGGCAGTAATTTGTTACGATAACGACGGCGAAGAACAATGGGCAAAATCAATAACAAGTCCGCTAAAAATAAGGATTATGGATTTAGCCCTAACCGGGAACAACGACATTTTACTGACCGGATATTTTCGCTCATCTTACTCGTTCGATAACGAAGAAATTACGTCGGACAATTCCCGGGGCAACCTGTTTCTATTACAAATGGACACCAAACAAAACCTGGTGTGGCACGACGAACCGGCAGAGGATGCAACCAACTTCTGTAAAGTATTTACCACCGACCAAACCGGAAACATCATTCTTGCAGGAGGTTTCAGAGACGAAATAGACATCCAGGACACCAAGCTTCAGTCATCAGGAAAAGAAGATGTGCTGGTTGCCAAATATTACAACTGCGATCAAAAGCAAGCAGAAATCGACGGAGAAGAATTCCTTTGCAACGGGCAAGAAATCTCCCTTACGGTTTCGGGCAGTTACGACAGCTACGTATGGAATGAAAGTGACTATACCGAAGACAATACCTACACCGTTTCGGAACCGGGAATTTATACGGTAATCGCTTACGATGGCAAAGGATGTTCTGCCGTTGATACAATAGAGATTGAATTGGCAGAAGAGGTAGATTTGGGACTTCCCGAAAGCATAAAGTTGGGCTATGGCGAGCGACAAACGCTATTGGCAGAACCGGGTTTCGAATCGTACCTGTGGAGCGATGGAACCGAAGGCGATGAATATGAGGTAAAATACATTGCAAGTTTAGACACCTTGGAACTTTCGCTCAAAGCAACCACCTACGATGGTTGTACCGCCACCGATACGGTAATGGTGTATTTCAATCATTCGGATAAAGGTACGGGCAAAAACGCCGAGGTGCAAAGGATAAACGTTTTCCCCAATCCGGTAGAAAAAGAACTGACGTGGAGCATTTTACTCAGCGAGAAACACGATGTCGATATTGCATTGACAAACGCCTTGGGCGCAACATTAACAAGGTATTCGGTCGAGAACTACGAACCCGGTGAGCAACAAACAATAAACATGTCGACCCTGCCGGCAGGAAACTATATATTGAATATAACTGTTGGCGACAAAGTATACTCGGAAAAAGTGATTAAATAGTAAAGTGAGAAGAGCAATGAAAACACATAGGCACATAGATTAACGAATATCCAATATCGAATGACAAATGACCAGTGACAAATGATAAACATCCAATCCAATGAAACACGATAAAATAAATATCAGCAACATAAAAATCCCCTTTAGGGAATTTAGGGGTAGAGCATTAGCAACGTTAGCTTTATTTTTCCTTTCCTTTTCCCTTTTTGCCCAAAATTATGTGGCCAACAGCAACACTTATACCTCTTCTTCTGGGGCAACTGATATAACCGCCCATCAGGAAATAACTTTATCACCCGGATTTCATGCTACATCGGGTAGCGATGTACATGTGTATATCAACAAAAGTATCATAAATTACGAGCTATCAACCGAAAGTGCTATTGAAGCAACCACTGCTACTGATGATAAGAATTACATTCATACAACGGTAATGAGAGAACCCACCAGTAACAAAAATAACCTTAGTTCGAAAAAAAGGATAGAGACCATCAAGTATTTCGATGGATTGGGTCGTCCAGTGCAAAGTATTGCCATAGGTGCTTCGCCTAATAAAAAAGATATTGTAACAGCCTTGGCTTACGACAATTATGGCAGGCAAAACATCACGTATCTGCCCTATGTGTCAAGCAATTCCTCGAATGGCGCATATGTAACTAATGCAACAACGGAATGTACAAGCTTTTATAGCAATGCAATTACAGGGCATGAAAGTGCAAGCAATCCATACAACGAAATCCTTTTCGAATCCTCACCGTTAAACCGAGAAGAAGGGGCAAAAGGTCCGGGAGCATGGAAAAGCAAGCCTACCAATATTGAATATTCGACCAATGCAACAAATTTAGCGCATTGGAATGCCGATAAAACAGCATTCAGTTTTGGTAAAAACCAACTGTACGTAACCACTTATACAGACGAAGACGGAAACCAAACTCGCGAGTACAAAGACAAACTTAATAGAGTTGTACGAAAAGAATCATCGACTAACAAAGGTTCTTCATGGGTTGGAACATCATATGTTTATGATGATTTTGGCAACTTGGTAATCGTTGTACCTCCTAAAGCATCTTCTGCAAGCGACAGCGAACTATGCTATTACTACACTTATGATGGACGCAAACGAATGACACAAAAAGATTTGCCCGGAGCTGAACCTGTTTACATGGTTTATGACAACCGCGATCGATTGGTGTTGACACAAGACGGAAACCTCAGAGAAAATAACAAATGGATGGCTACCGTTTACGATGCATTTAATCGCCCGGTAATAACTGCATTAATTAGCAATAGTTCAGGCATCGATGTAGTCCAGGCAGCTTTCAAAAGCACCTCATATACAGCAACACAATCGGGAACATGCTTTGGTTATACCACCAATATGCCATCAACCTATAGCGTTGACACAAGCAATACGCAAACCGTTACCTATTACGACGATTATAGCCTGACCCCCAGTGGTTACGACTTTATTTCAGGGCTTACCGAAGAAACAAAATCAACGAAAACAAAAGGACTGGTAACCGGTACCATAACTCGTGTAATCGACCAAAGCAAAAAACTGTACACGGTAACCTACTACGACGATTTTTCACGCCCCATACAGGTAATCTCCGATAACCATTTAGGCTCTAAAGATGTAATTTGCAGCAACTACAATTTTGCAGGAGAAGTAACAAGTACCACCACCATTCACAATTACGGAAAAAGTGATGAAATAAGGTTGATCTCTACTTTCGATTACGATCACCAAGGAAGGATGTTGGTCGAAAAATCGCAAGTAAAAGATAAAAACAAAACTACCGATGAAATTATCCTTGCCGCTTACGAGTATAACGAGTTGGGCGAACTGGCAACTAAATACCTGCACGGAAATGCAAGCAGCAAAAACTACAACCAAAAAATAGATTATTCTTACAACATAAAAGGTTGGTTGCGAACGCTGAATAATGGCAATCTGGACACAGGCAACGACCTTTTTGCTTTGGATTTAAGGTACAATACTCCAAGCAATAGCAGCATAACCGGACTTTACAACGGCAATATCTCCGAAATGCATTGGAATACCCGTACTGCACAATCCTATGGATTTACCTACGACGGACTTAATCGTTTAAAAACAGCAACATCTTCCACAAAAGGGGAAAATACGAGCTATACTTACGATGATAATGGAAACTTTACAAACCTCACTCGATACAAAAATCAAAAATTAATAGACAAACTTACTTACAACTATAAAAACAACGGCAACCAAATAAAAACAGTAACAGATGCAGGAACAACCGACGGCTACTCAGCTGGAAGTGGCTCGTATATTTACGACAATAACGGTAATATGACCTACGATCCAGGAAAGGAATTTTATGTGGATTATAATTTTCTAAACTTGCCCAAAGCTATTTCTAATAGTAACGAAGCCATTTACTATACCTACAATGCAGCCGGAAACAAACTAAGCAAAACAGTAGGCGATAAAAACCAACAAAATGGTACACGCACCGATTATTGTGGCAATTTTTTATATGTAAATAACAAATTAAAAGCTATCTTTACAAGCGAAGGTCGTATTGTCCTGACACAGGATAACGGCAGCGTTCTTTACAACTATGAATATAACCTGAAAGACCATTTGGGAAATGTGCGTGTAACCTTTACTGCTAACAGCAACGGCACACCAACAGTAACACAAACAACCAGTTACTACCCGTTTGGGATGGTACTGGCGCAAACCAACAACTTTGATGCCGATGTATTGGCAAACAAATACCTATATAACGGCAAAGAGTTGCAGGATGATGAGTTAGGGGGTACTGAGTTGGGATGGTATGATTACGGCGCTCGGTTTTATGACCCGGAGTTGGGGAGATTCCACTCGATTGACCCATTGGCAGAAGACTATTCTTTTCAATCTCCATACACATATGGACTAAACAATCCAATTCGCTTTGTTGATTATATGGGAATGAGTGGTCAAGAACCCGAAGAAAATAAAGTTTCTGGTTTTTCTATCTCAGATTGGGTTCATTCTATGGCTAATGCTTTAGGATTCAATATGAAAAGTATGGGTAGTGCTACTTCAACAGCAGAAATGGAACAAGTTGCTGCACATAATGAACAACAAAGTGCAAATCTGGAAAACACAGAAACAGCAGTAAAAGCTGCGACAGCTATAACTGCAACCGTTATAGCAACACCTTTAGCTATTGCTGCAACTCCAGAAGTAGCTACGGGAACAATTGTCGCAACAGAAGGTGCTGCTTTAAAAGGGACAATTAGTGCTGTTGCACAAGCAATTGCTAATGATGGAAAAATTGACCCTCTTACTGTCGCAACAGATGCTGTTTTAACTCCAGGTGCTGGAAATTTAATTGATGCTGCCATTGATGTAAACATTAGTCCTGAAACAGGTGTCCAAGTTGATGTTGTTGGAATAAATAAAACTCCAAAAAAAGCAGCTGTTGACTTCATTATCGGTTATGGCTTTGGGAAAGCAAATAATAAAGCAACAAATCAAATGTTAAAATACACAGAAACTGAAGCTCAAAAATATTATTACAAGTCAGCTATCGGGGTAACTTCTGGTGTTGTTAGTTCTAAAGTAAAAAAATGACAATGACTAATAAGCAAAAAAAAATAGTGTTTATCATATTATTGTTGCTTTCATATATTGCCTATGCAATATATTGTGAAATAGCACATAATAAAATTATTGAACACGGACGTTATACTGTCGCAACGGTTACTGATTTTAAAGTAAATTTTAGAAATGGCTATACTGTTTATTATGAATATAAGATTTCAAATGTTTCATATAAAGAAAAAATGCATATTTCTAAAGATTATGACAATATTATAGGGTATAGATTCTTTGCAAAATTTAATCCTAACCGTCCAAAAGATTGTTTTATCATATTAGATAAGCCAGCATTGTCAAAATTTTGGGATGCACCGCCTAATGGTTGGGAGAAAATACCCAAGCAATAATAAAAAAGGATTATAATTTAATCAAAAAGAAATACAAGAAAGCTCGACTCCCCCCGCCGCTGCCGCGCGAATTCCTTCGCGTGGTAAGTCCCCGCTACCGCGCGAATCCTTTCACTGCTGCCGCACGAATCCTTTCGTGTGGTTTAGCTGTAAGCTAAGAAAAAACATTAACTTTATTAGCAAAAACAAGCATGAGCCGTAATTACAAATTCTATAATCCTGACGGAGTATATTTTGTAAGTTTTGCAGTTATCGAGTGGTTAGATGTTTTTATAAGAAATGAATATAAAAACATATTACTTGATAGTTTACATTATTGTCAGCAAAAGAAAGGAATGGAAATATTTGCATGGTGCATAATGACAAGTCATGTACATTTAGTTTTCCGAAGTGCAAAAGAAGAAGTAAAACCGGAGCAATTACTAGGCGACTTTAAACGTTTTACGAGTAATGCAATAATAAAAGCTATAAAAGAGAATCCACGAGAAAGTCGAAAAGAATTCTTGCTTAATCATTTTCAGAAAGCAGGGGCAATGTCATCAAATAACAATAATTCCCAATTTTGGAGACATGATAACAAACCTATCGAATTATGGAGCAATAAAGTAATTGATGAGAAAATTAATTATACTCATCAAAATCCGGTTGAAGAAGGTTATGTTTTTAGGGCAGAAGATTATATGTATAGCAGTGCTATTGATTATGCAGGAGAAAAAGGATTGTTAGATGGCATTATTGTTGTTAAATAACAACAAACCACACGAAAGGATTCGTGCGGCAGCGGGGGTTCATTAACTTGTCTGTTGAACTATTTTAATAAAAATTGCTCAGAAATTCCATGAAAAGTTTAACATAAAACACATAGGTAAAAGATTGCTTCTAAAAATTAATGTTGATATATCAGATGTTTGTATTTGTTCAAAATTTTGTTCGTTAGTTAGATTCCTCATAATAAAACTTGCTTCCCATTTTTTCCCTTTAGGACGATGCCTGAATGTTGCATCTAAAAATAAATAGTTTTCTTTTTTTTGGGTTACATTAGGGACATAATAATCAGATGATAGAATAAAAACCCATTTATTAGAGGTTTTTAATATAACCTTAAAAGAATTCTGTAATGCATTATTAATAAATGGCTGTTGGTCTTCATTGTGAGAATATGACTGCCGCCAAGCAAAAGTATTCTCAAAATTAACTAGTATATCAAAAGCTGTTTTCCAAAATAACTTATTTTCTAAGTATCTGCTTTGAACTTTTCTTAATTCAGATTCGTTTACAATATTTTTATAATTGGAAATAGAATAGTTGCTTGTTGTTTTCAATGTTGATTTAATAAACGGAATATATTTCGATACATACAAATTCACATTCCAATTAGTATTATCGTGTGGCAAAAAGAAATATTGAATTTGAGTTGCGTTATCTGTTATATCAATTTTTGAATAAATATTCCCTGTTGATTTTTGATACCCTATACTAGTATTTAGCTGAAACTGATTGTACAAATCATTGCTGTAGTATAATAAATTATAATATTGACTTCGGTGTAAATCCAAGCTTGGAATATTATCTACTGTTGTTCGATTATCCACCATGACTTGACTTAAAAACAAATATTGCTCTGTATTGCTCTCCTGGTTAATTCCAATATTTGCGGTCAAGAATGAAAATGAATTTAATTTATATTTTATTTTTAGTTTTGGTTCGAAAATAAAGTTATTGGTTGTTTGTTTGTTATTATTAATCCTTTCATTTAAAATTTGGGCTAAAAAACGCATAGAATATGACGGAGATATTAACCAATTTTTATGATTAATATTATATACTCCTGTGTTAAAAATTGTTTTCTGTGTATAAAAAAAATCATTTTGTGAAATAGTTTTTTCCTTATTAAATAAACATGATTTAAAAGGAGAATTATTAAAATTACTACCAAGTGTAAAACAATATTTATTTCTTTTTTTTGTTCCAAGTAAAACAACTTTTCCTTCAATATATGTTTTTTTAAATTCACTTGTTTGGGTATCGTTTTCTTCATTTTCATCAAATAATGATGGAAAAATAATATAAGTTTGAGGAGATCTATCATATGAATGAAAAAAAGAAACCTGCATGGCTTTCTTGTCAGATAGTTTCTTCGTCCAAAGAAAATCCTGTTTAATAAAAAAATCTCTTGTCTCTAAAAAGCTCTTTAAACTATCAACTTGATTTTGGGTAATTTGCGTTGTCGCTCCAATGTTTTCTTTTTTTATTCTAATGTTGTATTCCAACAATGAAGATTTTGACGTATTGTATTTAATTTCTAAATCACCACGATATTGTTGTGGTTTTTTTATAATGACAGTATTGTCGGTTGTTGTAAAGTTTTGATTGCTAATTTGATATTGACTTTCCAATAATTGATCCGTAGTTATTTTATCTTGTAAATAATATAAATTAGTTTTTATACTCAACTTCTTCTGAATTTTAAATATACTATTATAATTTCCGAAAAATTGTTTGTTGATGTTGGCTCGCCTATCATCCAACAAATTTGGAAAACGCGTTTCATAAATTAATTTTTCTGCAAAAAAATTCTTTTCTTTTTGTTGTTCTAAGTTAACCTTAAACCCAAAATAATCAAATGGAGAATAATTGAACCCTATATTGTTGAAATTCAATGTCGCAAATGATTTATAAACCTTAGATATACCTAAGATATTAGAATTAACTTTAAAAGCAGATTTCTTTTCATCATACAAACCACTCCCACAGTCAAAATTTCCAGAAATATCCATTTTCCCTTTCTTGAGAATTAAATTCAAGGACACTTTATCGCTTTGTTCTATTTCTTTAAGCAAATGATTTGCAGAATAATTATCAATAGCTTGTATTTGTTCCACCATATCTACATTAATATTCTTTGTCCCTAAAGAATAATTAAATCCGAACAAATTATCACCATCTAAGGTAATTGTTTCAACCGATTTGCCATTGTATTTAATTTCTCCAGATTGTTCATTTACTTTTATTCCTGGTAATTTTTTAATTATCTCCTCAATTTTTCGTTCACTTCCATCAACATAAGAAGATACATTATAAGTTATTGTATCTTCTTTTTTATAGTATGAAAGTTTGTTTGTTTTTACAAGAATTTCTTCTAATGCTATCGGTGGCTTTTTTTCTAAAACAAACAAAAAATCATAAAGATTTTTTGTTTGTGGAGATTTTATAATCTTCTTTTGTGAATAATATGTAAATGAGTTTACCTCTATAATTAGGTTGTCATATTTCTCTTGAAGTATTACATTAAACTTTCCGTTTTCTGAGACGAAATACTCTTTAATTTTTAATGTATCAGAAGAATCTTTTAATATTAACACTACGGGCGAAACATATTTTCCCGCTTTATCTGTTACACTAATTTGTATATCTTGAGATTGAACAGATGTAACAAACAATACATTCAGAAACAAACAAATGAAACATTTTATTTTATTGATCATCAATTCATCTGTGATTAAAAGTCTAAGATTATACCATCTGTTTGAATTTCTTTTGAAAAAATTTCTAAATAATTTTCCACTGTAAGCTGTATGGAAAAACCACTATCATCTTCGCTTTCCATATCAGATTGTAAACTTTTAATGTATTTTTTTAAGAAAAAGTCAAAATCAGATTTAAAATCAGACCAACATTTAAATTCTTTCTTTTTATTTTTCTTCAGATAAAAATCATATTGTTCTTTTAAATTAATATCGTGAAAATCAATTCCTATACATTCCATTTTATATAACTCTCCTTCATGTTCATTGCTAATCTTTAATATCATACCTGGCAATCCTCCAAACTTCCAGGGACCATTATTTATAGGTATTTTTGTTGTGTATAAAACATTATATTTTCTCCCTCGAAATTCTGTAATTGCCTTTTTACATTCATACCCCAAATATTCTTCTGTTTCATTAAGCAAAGTCCATTTTTGAATTCTTATACTATCCTTCATGTAAAAATCAACACCTAAAATACTATAATCTGTTAACATTTCATTGTTTTGAAAGTCTTTAAACAAACAACTTCGTTTGTAATTATCACTAGGAACATAGTTCGATTTGATTTCAATTTCTGTTGGATTGCTTATTTCTTTCCATAATGATAATTCTTTTGTTATAAACAAATCGTAATTTGATTTAAGAAAATTTGTTTGGACAACAAAATGTAATACTAAATCTTTTTCTTGGGAAAAAACCGAAAAAGGAAATATTACAAATGTCGCATATACTAAAATTAAGAATGATATTAATTTTTTCATAAGACAAGTAAAAATGATAAAATAAAAAACTATAAAAATAGATGATATCAACCCATACCGATTTAAAATAGGGAAGTAGATACCATCTACTTTTAATTGTAACTAATAAACAGAAACCTTTTTCATTAGTCTTACGGCTTGTCTACATGCCCTTGATTGATTTCCATCTTCTCTACAAATAGTTACTGATACATTTTCAGTAGAAACAGTACAACAAGCCGATCCTGCACACTGAGCCTCAGAAGGAGATGTCGTAGCAAAAGCTAAAACACTAACAAAAACAAAACTAATAATAAAAAAAGATTTTAATTTTTTCATTTTAAGTAAATTTTAATGATGCCTACTTTTTTCTTTTGAGTCATTTTTCGGCCTTTTATGACTATAGATTAATTTGGATATGTAAGTGTAACTCTGTCTGATTAACTTCGGATATTCAAATTTAATTATTTTTTCGTTTTTATCCAATTCTTAAAAACTCTTTGAGGTAGATTTCAGGTTCTGTCAAGGGCGGCAAGGAACGAAGCCGTTTATAAACCCTTGACCGGTTCTGCCATCTGCCTTTCTTTGTTTTTATGGAGTTGGTTAGTTACACTCCCAGTTTCATTCTCCCTTCAAATTTGATACAAAGCTGCTGGATGGTTAAGCCACAGTTTTGAAGAGGCTGTGTCCATTTTTTTGAGATATTTTCGGTAGCCAGGTAAATCAATTTAAGCAATGCCATATCAGAGGGAAAAGCACCTTTGGTTTTGGTAACTTTCCTTACCTGGCGGTGAAAACCTTCCACGGGATTTGTGGTGAGAATGTAAATTAAACTCTATAAGTTTAATTTACATTCTCAATAATTATTAGAAAAAGCATTGGGTAATGTTTCAAAATGGAGCATTCCTCACAACTCTCTAATTATTAAACAATAGTAGTTTATTAAAGAAGTCCTTAAACTTGGCTTTTGTAAGCATGGTATTAATGATTTTCATTACCGTTTGCTTGTCTTCGTCGTCGAGCTGTTGCATAAGCTTAAATTGTTCCATCTCCGATTTATTCTCTAAAGAAACCTCTTTGGGCAGTTCGCCCTCAAAGTTCAACACTTGGTCAACCGTCATGTCAAAAAGTGCAGACAGTTGCTGCAGCTCTTTAACCGATGGTTCGCGGTTGCCGTTTTCCTGTTTGTTATAGTTGGTAGTGCCGATATTAAGTTCTTTAGCTACTTGCTTTTGCAGCATCCCTTTCCTACTTACTGATGAAGAATTTAGAAACATGAAGTCGCAAATTGCGAGCTCAAGTTGGGGTGGAAAAAGGAAATCACCCTATGTTTTTACCGAACATGGAGTATTAATGCTATCAAGTGTATTAATTAGTATTTAAATACCTTGATGAACTCATTGAAAAATAAAAAAAACCACAACCTCAAAAGCGAATAGGTTTTATACAAGACAACGAAAAATAATTAAAACTGACATTACCCCACACACGAACAGCAACTTTTCGCATTGTTTTTGTGCCTTGCAACGAACACAAAACATTACTTAAAAATTAAAAGCGACAACTTGTTTTTATGAACTATTCCTGTTTTATCTGTTTTTGGTTTATATTTGCACACACAAGAGATGGAACGATGAGACGAGCATACAAATCAATGTTTTCACAAAGAGGCATGATTAAAGGGCGGGGTATCTCGATGTAATTCGTGAATACCGCTAAGAACAAATAATTTTAATCACATGAAAATTCTTTTTCCTTTTTTTATAGCAGTATGCTTATTGGTAAAAACTGCAGATGCTCAGCAGTTCGGGCAGTCAATCCCCTGTCAGGATAGTGTGATTGTTTCTTTTTTGCAGAATCTGCAAATAGAATGCAACCCTTTTCTAAACAAAATGGTGGAATGGCACACGAAAAAAAACAGGGAAAAAGAAGGCTTAGATGGTTATCGTGTAGAAATATTTTTCAGTTCGATGAAAGATGCAAAAAAAGAAGCATTAAAAGTAAAAGCTGATTTTCTGTCGCGATATCCCGATTATGTTGTTCATATAAAATATGTTTCTCCGAATTTTAGGGTAAGGGTTGGCGATTTCAGAACCAAAGCCGAAGCATGGAGCCTGTATAAAAAAATTCAGAAAGCATATCCGACAGCATTTGTCGTTCCTGATATTATTAATTTTCCTTTGTTAAAACCGAGCAAATATGAGTGACCAGATTAAGCATGAGTGTGGTATTGCTTTAATCCGATTGTTAAAACCGCTTTCGTATTATCAAAAAAAATACGGAACATGGAAGTATGGAATGAACAAGTTGTACCTGTTAATGGAAAAGCAACACAACCGTGGGCAGGATGGAGCTGGTGTAGTTTGCCTGAAAACCAGTCTTGACCCCGGAAACCCATACATTACCCGCCATCGTTCAGTAGAAACCAACCCAATAAAAGATGTTTTCGACAAAGTAAACAAGCCTTTAAAAAAGGCAAAACGTCATGATGAAGACATTGACGATCCGGAATGGGCTGAAAAATATTTCCCTTTTGCCGGATCGCTTTATTTAGGACACCTCCGTTATGGAACCTTTGGCAAAAACAACATCGAATTTACCCACCCCGTAATGCGCCAGAACAACTGGAAATCGAGAAACCTTGTTTTGGCCGGTAACTTTAATTTAACCAATACCGACGAGCTTTTTGATGTTCTGCTCGACCTGGGACAACACCCAAAGGCTTATACCGATACTGTAACAGCTCTCGAAAAAGTAGGGCACTTCCTAGATGAAGAAAACCAGTTGCTATTTCGTAAATACAAAACCGAAGGCTACAGCAATGCTGACATTTCACCACTGATTGAAAAAAATCTGGACATCCAGAATATTCTGGAACGTTCCACCAAAGACTGGGACGGAGGTTATGCCATGGCCGGCCTGCTCGGACACGGAGATGCTTTTGTAGTACGCGATCCATGGGGAATAAGACCGGCTCATTATTATGCCAACGACGAAATTGTTGTTGTTGCTTCTGAACGCCCCGTAATACAAACCGTGATGAATGTACATTACGGCGAGGTAAACGAAATTGCTCCGGGAGAAGCCCTTATTATAAAGAAAAACGGAAAGATTGACAAGGAAATGATTCGCGTGCCCTACAAACGTAAATCCTGTTCTTTCGAAAGAATTTATTTCTCAAGAGGTAGCGATAAAACCATTTACCAAGAACGCAAAGAATTGGGACGTTTGTTAACCCCAATCGTACTGAAAGCTGTAAACTACGATTTTGACAATACTGTATTTTCGTACATCCCCAATACCGCAGAAACGGCTTTCTATGGCATGGTGAAAGGAATACGCGACTACCTGGTTGACTGGAAAATAGAGCAGATGCAAAAGAAAAACGGGTCGCTAAACAATGATGACATCAAACGCATTCTTTCTTTTGAGCCAAGAGTCGAAAAAATAGCCGTAAAAGATGTAAAACTCCGTACTTTTATTGCTGATGATGCCAGTCGTGACGATTTGGTCGCACACGTTTATGACGTAACTTATGGCATTATCAACAATGATAAAGATACTCTTGTTATTATTGACGACTCAATTGTTCGGGGAACAACCCTGAAAAACAGCATTCTGAAAATATTGGATAGACTTAATCCCAAAAAGATTATTGTAGTTTCATCGGCACCACAAATCCGTTTCCCCGATTGCTATGGTATTGACATGGCCCGACTCGATAAATTTGTTGCGTTTAATGCCGGTATTGAACTATTAAAAGATCATGGAAAAGAAGCCCTGATACAAGAGGTTTATAAGAAATGTAAAGAGCAGGAAAATTGGGCGAAAGAAGAAATGGTCAATTATGTCCGCGAAATATATAAACCCTTTACTCCCGAGCAAATCTCGGCAAAAATAGCAGAATTGTTAAAGCCAGAGGACTGTAAGGCAGAAGTAGAAGTTGTTTATCAATCGATTGAAAATCTGCATAAAGCCTGTCCAAATGACCTGGGCGACTGGTATTTTACGGGCAACTATCCAACACCGGGCGGGAATCGTGTGGTTAATGCTGCTTTTATTAATTACATTGAAGGAAAAGACATAAGGGCTTATTAGGTCAAAATCGGTTGTTTTTATAACCACTTATCTCCCCAGTTTTAACGTAAAAGAAACCGTTCCTTTTGTATTTCAAAAGGAACGGTTTCTTTTTGCCCTGCTGTTGACCCACAAATAGTGTCGAATAATGTCTCCACAATCTCATCTTCCACCTTTCTCCTCCCGGAGGCTCCCTATGAGATGTCAGAATCCCACAGCAGGGAACAAAAAAAGGGAAGCAACTGCCTCCCTTTCTTTTGTATCTCAAATTTCAAATTAATTTTCAGCCTTTTTTCTTGATGAATACGTAATGTTAAGAGCTGCAACTTTACGCAATTCCTGTTTTACGTCGTTAACAATTCCCATTTTTGTATTTTCATCAATTTTAAGCGAAGTCACCATCATCGGTTGTTCTGCTTCGTTTCTTGTTTCACGTTCAGCAATGATATAATCTCTAATATCATCCACTGTTGCGAATTTATCGTCCAACTGAATACGCGGAGCCTTACCGTATACTTTTTGATACTGGGGCATCGGCTCTCCAATGTATATATAGCTTACCAGCGATTTCTTTTCCAACTTGCTAATTTCGGTAGCACTTGGAGTATGAATTTTTACTAGAAGCGTATTTTCGCGCATTGTTGTACTTACCATAAAAAAGAATAAAAGCATGAACACAATGTCCGGCAACGATGCCGTTGAAATCGCAGGCACTTCTTTTTTCCCGTCTTTTCTAAATTTGCTCATAATCTATTTCTATTCTTTTATAATTTTTGTTTTGGCTCAGCTTCCGAAATTTTCTGCGGATAAATCTTACGAATGGCATTTTGTTGATCTTCATTCAAATTATTGTAGGATTTTCCCCATTTTTCTTTCGCTTTTTCATCTCTAAGCTCATTAATGGCAGCAACCAGTTCGTTTTGAACAGCTATATAAGTTCCGTACTTTGTATCTAAATCGTTTCGCAACGAAATCACCCCTTTAGTAACCATTACTTTTCCAAAGTAGGGTACATCTTTCGGTTCTTTCTCAGGCAAATCTTCTTTGTCGTATGGATTAGCCATAAACTCTTTTGCCCTTTCGCGAAGATTTTCAATACGTTCGTAATCGTTTTCTACCAAAAGATCGTTGTTCTTGTTTACTAATACAACAAGTACATTACGTTCTTTTATCTGTTGGTCATCATTTTGTTCCTGATCACCAACCCATTGCGGTAATTTTCTACGGAGACCACTGTCAACGTCCATTGTGGTTGTTACCAGGAAAAAGATAAGCAACATAAATGCAATATCTGCTAATGATGAAGATGGTACTTCTGGTGTTTTCTTAGACATATTATTTTCCTGTTAAGGTTACCACAATCGAATTTACTTTAAAAAACGTGTTACCGAAGAAGATGCAACTGCGATAATCGCTAATCCCAAAAAGATATAAGTTGCAATTAATCCGGTATCTACCATTTTGGCTACACTGCTGGTAAGAGTTCCGTCGTTAATAAATTTCTGCGCCCATTGGCCTGAAGGAATTTCAGGCGATGCCAATAGATAGGCAATTAGCACAACAATTCCTAAAAACAGGATGGAAACAATTCCACTCTTTGCAGCTTTTTTATCGGTAAACATTTTGACCAGGCCGGCAATAACAGCAACGCCTGCGCCAACAATTCCAAGTATATAGGACCAAACAAGATTGGTGTTCACCCAGCTCAACATAGCCGGATCCGTCTCATTTTCTTCATTATTATTAATCATTAAGAATACAATAAGTATTGCAGAAATGATCAACAGGCCCCATAGTACAATATTTGCTATTTTTCCTGATTTGTTCATTCTCTAAACTCCTATTTTTTCAAATTGTGTTTTACCAACAGGTCAAGCAAAGAAATAGATGCATCTTCCATATTGTTGATAATACCGTCGATTTTAGCGACACAATAGTTGTAAAAAATCTGAAGGATAATAGCCACAACCAAACCAGATACTGTTGTAATCAAAGCAACTTTAATACCACCGGCAACAGCAGCAGGGCTAATTTCACCCATAACTTCGATTGCATCAAAAGCCGCGATCATCCCGATTACAGTTCCCATAAATCCTAACATAGGAGCCAAAGCGATGAACAGTGCAATCCAGCTTAATCCTTTTTCCAAAAGTCCGGCTTGTACACCACCGTAAGAAACAACGGTTTTTTCTACCACATCAATATCATGGTCGAACCGGTCTAAGCCTTGATAAAAAATACTGGCAATTGGTCCGCGAGTGTTACGGCAAACATCTTTTGCTGCTTCAACACCACCGTTTTCCAAAGCATCCTCTACTTTTGCCAACAATTTTTTAGTATTTGTTGTTGCAAGATTCAGGTAAATAACCCTTTCAATAGCAAATGCCAAACCAAGGATAAGACAGATTAACACAAACGACATGAAAGTAGGACCACCTTCAATAAATTTTTGTTTTAACTGACTGTGCAAAGATTTTCCTTCTTCAGCAGCAGCGGCAGCAACCTCTTCCTGTTCAGCAGTTTGTTGTTGCTCTACCTGTTCAGTTGCAGCTGTTGAGTCAGGAGTAGCCGGAGCCTCTTCCTGTGCGAGTACTACATTTGATGCCATAAAAAACAGCACCCCCAATACGGCTATTAACGCGAATAGTCTTTTCATAATTGATTTTAATTTTAATTAACGATTCTTTTTGTTTTTAACTTTTATTATTTCAAATTATTGTTTCTATAAAAAAATGTTCCTGTTTGTGGCGGAGAGAGGGGGATTCGAACCCCCGGTACCGTTTCGCGGTACACACGCTTTCCAGGCGTGCCAGTTCAACCACTCCTGCACCTCTCCATACATACCGGCCTCCCAAACAAGGGGTGCAAATTAATAAAAAAATACGAAAAACAAAGTGTCAATCACTTATTTCACCCCGCATATTCTTATTAAGATATTCTTTGGTTTGCTCCTGTTCTAGGTCTTGTCCCAACAGGAACATCAATTTAGTTATGGCTGCTTCAGTTGTTATATCTTTTCCGGAAATAACGCCTGCTTTTAATAAGTCAAGACTGGTTTGATATTGCCCCATAACTACCCGTCCTCCTTCGCACTGAGTTACGTTTAAAATAATCACCCCATTTTTTATTGCCTGTTTTATTGAGGAAATAAACCACCTGGAGGTAAGAACGTTACCGGCACCAAAAGTTTCCAGCACAACACCTTTCAGTCCCGGGGTACTTAAAACCGAGTTCAATACATACTTATTAATACCGGGAAATATTTTCAGAATTACAACATTATCGTTAAAATTTGTATTTACCTTTAAACTACCTTCTTTTGGATGGTGTATAAACTCGTTACTATACTTTATATCGATTCCGGCTACTGCCAATTCGGGATAATTTACCGAACGAAAAGCACTGAAAAGTTCAGCATCTCGTTTTACAGTACGATTTCCACGGTATAGTTTAAAATCGAAATACACACATACTTCGGGAACAACAGTAAGCCCGTTTTGTTTGGCTGCTGCAATTTCAACGGCAGTTATCAGGTTCTCTTTACCATCGGTACGCAACATGCCAATCGGGAGCTGCGACCCGGTAAGGATAATGGGTTTTGCCAAATTTTCGAACATAAAGCTCAATGCTGATGCGGTATACGACATGGTATCGGTTCCATGCAAAACGACAAAACCATCGAACTTATTATAATGACGTTCAATTGTTTTCGCAATTTTCACCCAAATTATCGGGTTCATGTTGGCCGAGTCCAGCGGAGGATCGAAAGTGATCGTTTTAATGATAAAATCGAACTTTTTAAGCTCGGGCACTACCTCTTGTATTCTTTCGAACTGCACAGGCACCAGTGTCCTGTTTTGAGGATGCTGAACCATACCTATCGTTCCTCCGGTATAAATAATCAGTATCGATGTTTTTTTCTGAGAGCTGTGTTTCATGTTCTTTATAATACCGGCCGCAAGTTATTAAATTCCAAATAAATTATTTGCATTCCCTGAAGTAATTTCTGCAACTTCAGAAAGCGGGATATTATAAACCTCTGCAAGTTTTTGAGCCACATAAACTACATATGAACTTTCGTTACGTGTTCCCCTTTTCGGTTCCGGCGCCATATAAGGAGAATCGGTTTCGAGCAACAAATGATTCACCTCTACTTTTTCAATCACTTTATCCAGATTGCTATTCTTAAAGGTAATAAGTCCGCCAACTCCAATATAAAAACCAAGTTTTATTACTTTTTGAGCCTCTTTTTCGTCTCCCGAAAAGCAATGAAAAACACCTCTCAATGTACCATCCTGTTCTTTTTTTACAATTTTATAGGTTTCGCTAAACGAATCCCGAACATGTATAACTACCGGCAGGTTGTATTCTTTTGCCAGTTTTATCTGGGTACGAAAAGCATCTTTTTGTTCCTTTTTGTATTTCTTGTCCCAGTATAAATCAATGCCGATTTCGCCAATGCCATAAAACTTTCGTTTCTCCAGCCAATATTCTACCGCCTGTAGTTCTTCTTTATAATCTTCTTCAACAGATGTAGGATGCAGTCCGATAAGCGGAAAGCACAGGTGTGGATAAGTGTCGGACAAATCAAGCATATGCTTAATTGTTCCGGAATTAATATTAGGAAGGACTATTTTTTTGACACCGCTACTGTATGCTCTTTGCACAACTTCATCGCGGTCGTCGTTAAAATCTTCCGAGTATATATGAGAATGCGTATCTATCAGCATTTTTGGCAAATTTTCAACAAATGTAGGAAGTGTTAGGGCTAAAATTCACAATTTTATATTATCTAATATTTAAATTTAACATTTTAGCGATTTTCAAACTACAAGCTAATGGAACAAAAAAAAGACGCAAGTGCTTTTCTGCAACTGCGACTTTCCTTTATCTGGTTAAACGCCGACAGGTAAAACCGTTTTTGTCTTTACGCCAGAAGTGCTAAAATTTTTAGAGGCTGTATCAAAACTATTTTTTGATGAATTTGCCTTTTAATCGACTCAAGCTTTCTTCAATCTTATTGAAAGAATACTAAGGCGAAGGTAAATTCATCTATTTTGACTTTTGATACAGCCCCGTACTGTTTACTTAAACTACTCCTTGTGCCAGCATTGCGTCTGCCACTTTAACAAATCCCCCGATATTTGCTCCTTTCACATAATTAATATTGCTTCCGTTTTTCCCGTATTCAACACAGGTTTCATGAATATTCCTCATAATACCTTTCAGTCGCTCGTCCACTTCTTCGCGTGGCCAGTTTATGCGCATGCTATTCTGCGACATTTCCAGCCCTGACACAGCAACCCCTCCTGCATTTACCGCCTTTCCCGGGGCATAGATCATATTCTCGGTCAGGAATTCGGCAGCTTCGGCAGTACATCCCATATTCGAAACTTCGGCAAGAAGCAGGCATCCATTCTTTTTCAGATTTTGAGCATCATCAACACCTACTTCGTTTTCGGTAGCACAAGGCATGGCTACATCAACCGGAACTTTCCACGGACGTTTCCCGGCATGAAATTCGGCTCCGAATTCTTCGGCATAAGGTTGAACAATATCGTTATTGGTAGCACGTAGCTCAAGCAAATAGTCTACTTTATCGCCCGAAATTCCTTCTTTGTCATAAACATAGCCATCAGGGCCGGAGATGGTCAACACTTTCCCTCCCAGTTCGTTAATTTTGGAAATAGCCCCCCAGGCAACATTTCCAAAACCGGAAACCGCTACAGTTTGCCCCTCAATGTCTTTTTGCATACGGTGTAGCATGTGTTGGGCAAAATAAACGGCACCAAATCCTGTTGCTTCCGGGCGTATCAGGCTTCCGCCCCACGAAAGTCCTTTCCCGGTAAGTACTCCGGTAAATTCGTTTCGTAATCTTTTATACTGACCAAACAAATACCCGATTTCACGTCCGCCAACACCTATATCACCGGCAGGTACATCGGTATTCGGGCCAATATGGCGTGAAAGTTCGGTCATAAACGACTGGCAAAAACGCATAATTTCTCCGTCGGTTTTTCCTTTCGGGCTAAAATCAGACCCTCCTTTTCCACCTCCCATCGGCAAAGTAGTCAGACTGTTTTTAAATGTTTGCTCAAATCCCAGGAATTTAAGAATGCTAAGGGTTACACTGGCGTGAAAACGCAAGCCTCCTTTGTAAGGTCCAAGTGCAGAATTAAATTCGACCCGATAGCCACGGTTTATTTGCACTTCCCCGTTATCGGCGACCCACGGAACGCGAAACATTATTACCCTTTCTGGCTCGCACATCCGATCCAGAATTTTTGCTTTCTGGTAACGTGGATTTTTTTTATAAAAATCCCAAACAGAAGAAAGGACTTCTTCGACAGCCTGGTGAAATTCTTTTTCGCCCGGAGTTCTTTTTTCAAGATTGGCGATAAATGCATTTATATCTGACATCATATCCTTTGTTTTTTATGATTAGACGTGTTAAAGGTAGAGAACTTAGTGCTGAAAACTCAAGTTTAACACGATTTTTAAAGTTTTTTTTCCACCTGACAATCAACCACTTATATTTTGACATAAGATGTTAAAAAACAAGGTCTGACGATTATCAGTTTTTTAAGCCACAAAAAGCCCTCCCAAGAGGAAGAGCTTTTAGTATAATTTGTATGAGCTAATGCTTACATCATGCCGCCCATGCCGCCCATGCCGGGAGCTCCCATAGGAGCAGCAGCAGGAGTGTCTTCTTTTTCGTCAACAATTACAGTTTCGGTAGTAAGGAACATACCTGCAATAGATGCTGCATTTTCCAAGGCTACACGGGTAACTTTGGCCGGATCAATAACACCTGCTTCCAAAAGGTTTTGGTACTCATCAATACGGGCATTGTAACCGTAATCTTTCTTTCCGTCCTTAACGTTCTGCACCACAACAGCACCTTCTTTGCCTGCATTGGTTACAATCTGGCGTAAAGGTTCTTCAATCGCACGTTTAACAATTTCAACACCGGTAGTTTCATCTTCGTTATCGCCTTGCAGATTGGCAAGTGCTTCAATAGAACGAATATAAGCTACGCCCCCACCAGGAACAATTCCTTCTTCAACAGCTGCGCGGGTTGCATGCAGTGCATCGTCAACGCGGTCTTTTTTCTCTTTCATTTCAACTTCCGAAGCAGCCCCAACATAAATAACAGCAACACCTCCGGCCAGTTTAGCCAAACGTTCCTGCAATTTTTCTTTGTCGTAGTCCGAAGTTGTATTTTCCATCTGGGTTTTAATCTGGGCAACGCGTGCAGCAATAGCATCTTGTTCTCCAGAACCATTAACAATGGTAGTATTTTCTTTGTCAACTGCAATTTTCTCGCACTGTCCGAGCATTTCAATTGTTGCCTGTTCCAGTTTCATGCCTTTTTCTTCGGTAATAACAGTACCACCTGTAAGAATAGCAATGTCTTCCAGCATTTCTTTTCTGCGGTCGCCAAATCCGGGAGCTTTAACAGCACACACTTTCAATGAACCACGCAAGCGGTTTACAACCAATGTTGCCAATGCTTCGCCATCAACATCTTCTGCAATAATCATCAACGGACGGCCTGTTTGTGCGGTAGCTTCCAAAACAGGAAGAAGGTCTTTCATTGTACTGATTTTCTTATCGTGGATAAGAATATATGGATTTTCCAGGTCAGCAGCCATTTTTTCGGCATCGGTTACAAAGTAAGGTGAAATGTATCCGCGATCGAACTGCATTCCTTCAACTACATCAACATAAGTATCTGTACCTTTCGCTTCTTCGATGGTAATAACCCCTTCTTTTTGTACTTTTTTCATTGCTTCGGCAATCAGGCTACCGATAACAGCATCGTTGTTTGCCGACACTTTTGCTACCGATTCGATTTTAGCATAATCATCGCCAATGGTTTCGGCCTGTGCTGCAATATTTTTAACAACAGTATCAACAGCTTTGTCAATTCCGCGTTTCAAATCCATTGGATTAGCTCCTGCTGTAACGTTTTTCAGTCCTACATTAACAATTGCCTGAGCCAAAACAGTAGCAGTAGTTGTTCCGTCTCCGGCGTCATCTCCGGTTTTAGAAGCAACTTCTTTTACCATTTGAGCTCCAAGATTTTCGTACGCGTCGCTCAATTCTACTTCTTTAGCAACTGTTACGCCATCTTTAGTAACCTGTGGAGCTCCAAATTTTTTCTCGATTACCACATTACGGCCTTTAGGACCCAATGTTACTTTTACAGCATCTGCCAACTGATCAACTCCGCTTTTCAATAAATCACGGGCTTCAATATTGAATTTAATTTCTTTAGCCATTTCTATATCTTTTTAATAGATTAAACAATGTATAAAACATCGGTTTGTGACATTAATAAATAGTCAGTACCGTCGATGTTCAACTCTGTTCCCGAATATTTCCCATAAAGAACAACATCACCAACTTTTACTACAGTTGGCTCATCTTTTTTATCCGGGCCAACCAAAACAATTGTCCCTGTTTGCGGTTTTTCTTTTGCTGAATCAGGGATAATAATTCCAGTAGAAGTTTTTGTTTCGGCTTCCTGGGGTTTTACCAGTACTTTTCCTGCCAAAATTTTTCCTTTTAAATCTGCCATTGTTGTAACTTTTTATTGATTTAACATATTTTTATTTCGACATTGTGCCGTTATCATATTCTATGCCAATCAACAATAAAAGAAAAGTTATATAAAAAACGGGACAAAATTTCACCGAAAAAAACGGAGGAGCGCAACAAACATGCACAACATTCTCTGTTTCAACACAATTGGAACGGCAACCCAATCTATGACAGGGTGTCAGTAATAAAAAATTGCGTTGAAAATCGGGTGAATATAAATAAACAACAAATCGTTAGATTTTTAGATACGAGACATGAGAACCCTATCAACAAATTAATTAACGTCAGTTCGACGTAAGAAATTCAATAATTCATTAGAAAAGAAACAAGATTTTTGTTATATTTAAGTGTCTGAAATTTAGATAAATAGCAAATAAAATCTTGTTTTCTTATGGACTCTAAAATTACTGAAATTTTCTATTTAATCGACGAATTTTGCAAAGAATTTGAACGAGTAAAGGAGGGACATGTTCTTCAAACAAACACTGTTAAAAAGA